>Ga0180935_1078_pt1 | contig 134957 bp, 135 predicted proteins | sample Deesub1362A_J573_FD_124196 | JGI IMG/M metagenome (GOLD analysis project Ga0180935, IMG submission 124196) | Archaeoglobus sp. JdFR-31
CCGCCCTGGNCTTCTTCCTCCTCCTCAAGCACTTAGCGGGAGAGCCTACAATAAGCTTGGACACAGATTGGTTCTACAGGAAAGGGGGAAGGGTGGTTATGAAGGGGATCATGACCCTTCCCGTCATATCTTCAAAGATCGAGAGATTTTTCGGAAGAATAACCTCAGCAATAAAATGGTTCGCTAAGAACCCAGTACAGGCTTCATTTCTACTTTCTGCAACAGCATTCTATAAGATATTCGGAGTCGTACCGGGAATACCAAGAGAATACTCAGATGTGTTTCTAAACGAGATCTGGAAGAACTATCCCGGAGAGCCCGTTATGAGATCGCCGGTTGGAGATGGTATAATTCTCGTTATGTCCACCTTAATAATCTACGGACTGTTTCAGCTTTTCAGCATATAATTCCTCAGCATATAACTTTGATTTATTTTAATTTTCACACAGCTTAGCGGTGTAATAGCTCAGAGCCACAGTACAGTCACTCTGCAAAAACTATCCGTAGCATACAAACGGATACAAAAACAATTCAAAAATACATATCCGATAACCCAAGCACTAATTCTTCAATTACGATTACCTCCCAGTTTTTAATTATTTCGAAACCTTTAAAAAATTCGATTTTTATCAGATTGAAAAAGCTGTGAATTATATATTACCTCAAACTTATGCCCTCTTTGATTTTAGATTAAAAACGATGTTAAATCCTTTTTTTGAACAAAAAAGCCCATATTAAGCTTAGATATGATTAATCGTGTAATTATTATTCGAAAGACTTATATAGGTTATGGGAATAAATTGTGGTGGAAAGGGGGGATGTTTGAATGGCATTGTTAAAGACACCACCACCTCATGGTGGCAACTTAGTTGATAGAGTAGTCAGGAATCCAGATCGTGCCAAAAAAATGGCGGATGGGTGTGTAACTTTTGATATCAAGCCGACCATGCTTGATGGAGTGCCAATAAGGAATGTTTACAGGGAAATCATGTCGATCTGCTACGGATTCTTCAGCCCGGTTGATGGCTCCATGGTAAGAAACGAAGTTGAGAAGGTACTTGAGGAAAGGAGGCTCTTAAGCGAGTGGGTATTTCCGTATCCACTTGTCTTTGACATAAGCGAGGAAGACTATAAGAACCTAGGTGTAGGAGAGGGTGATAGGCTACTTCTCAAATTGAAAGGACAGCCGTTTGCGGTTCTTGATATTGATGAGGTTTACAAGATTGATCCCGTTGATATCGCAACGAGAACTTTTGGAACTCCGGAAAGAAATCCCGAGGTTGTTAAAGTTCCATTTGACAAAAAGCATCCGGGATACATGATCTACAGATCGATGCATCCGGTTATCCTTGCAGGAAAATACACGATAATCAACGAACCTAAGTTCAGAGAGCCCTTCGATAAATTCTGGTTCCCGCCTGCAAAATGCAGAGAGGTCTTCAAAGAGAAGGGATGGAGAACCGCAATTGCTCACCAGACGAGAAATGTCCCTCATGTGGGACATGAAGCCTTAATGAAGAACGCTGCATACACTGGAGATGTGGAGCCGTGCAGAGGTATTCTCGTCAACGCCATAATCGGTGCAAAAAGGAGAGGAGATTATCCAGATGAAGCTATTCTCGAGGGCCACTCGGCGGTAAACAGATTCGGATACATCAAGCCGGAAAGACACATGGTCACATTCACCCTATGGGACATGAGATACGGCAACCCAATTGAGTCGCTACTCCACGGGATAATCAGGCAGAATATGGGATGCACACACCACATGTTCGGAAGGGACCATGCAGCGGTTGGAGAATACTACGACATGTACGCAACCCAGATTCTGTGGACAAAAGGCATCCCAAGCTTTGGATTCGAAGCTCCACCAAACGAAGTAGATTACGGCCTGAAGATTATCCCACAGAACATGGCTGAGTTCTGGTACTGTCCGAAGTGTCAGGAGATGGTTTACAGCGAAACCTGCGGACATGTTGACATGAAGCAGAAACTCAGTGGAAGCTTCATCAGAGGAATGGTCGCAGAGGGAATATTCCCACCGAATATTATCATGAGACCGGAAGTTTACAAAGCAATAGTGAAATGGTGGAAAGTCTATGGATATCCATTCGTAAATCCGAAGTACCTCGAAGAGAAGGACAAAAACTTGGAGGTAGATCTTCCACCAATGGAGATTAGCAAGGCATGAGGGGTGATAAAAATGGTACACTATATTGGTCTCATTCTCGATGACATAAGACTTGAGCAAATCAAAGGCACAGGGCTTGAGGACAAGCTAAACACATTGTTCGGTGGACAGATTAAACAGCTCGTTATCGAGGTTCCAGAGGAGGTTTCAAAGAAGATTCTCGCCGAATTCCCTAACGCGAGAATTGATTCAAGGTCTTTCCTTGAAGACTTGCCCGTTGCATTTAAGAGAGCTTTGTTCAAAGAGGTCGTTGATAAAAAGAGTCTCGGTGTTGAAGTGGTTGACGCGGTCTTCGGAAAGATCGACGAGATCAAAGAACTCGCTGCAAAAGAGTCAGAATACATACCACCACCGGACATAGATACCTCTGAAATCTGAAAAATTAATATTTTAAATTTTTAATGGAATCTGATCATGCTCCCCCGAATATTTGAACTAAAATAGGAGGTGTGAAAATGCCAAGTTATGTAAACCCGGAAAAGTGTGATGGATGCAAGGCTTTGGATAAGACCGCCTGCCAGTACATCTGCCCGAACGACCTGATGGTATTGGACAAGTCAATTGAGAAGGCGTACAACAGAGAGCCAGAGATGTGCTGGGAGTGCTACAACTGCGTTAAGATTTGCCCACAGGGTGCAATTGAGGTAAGATGCTATGCGGACTTCGCTCCACTTGGTGCGAGTGTTACACCCCTTAGGGGTAGTGACTCCATCATGTGGACTGTGAAGTTCAGAAACGGAACTGTGAAGAGGTTCAAGTTCCCAATTAGAACAACACCAGAGGGATCAATTCAGGCACACGAAGGATTCCCAGAAGCAAAGGTAGAGGATCTCGACAGCCCAATATTGTTCTCTGAGCCAGACACCCTCGATGGGCTTGAATTGCCAACAATCAAGAAGTAATTTAGAGGTTTGGAGGTGTAAAGATATGCCATATGAAGCTGAAATAAAGGAAGTTGAATCAGATGTTTTGATACTCGGCGGTGGAATGTCTGGATGCGGTGCTGCAGTTGAAGCGACCTACTGGGCAAAACCACTTGGATTGAAAGTGGTTCTTGTCGATAAGGCTGCAGTTGATAGAAGTGGAGCTGTGGCTATGGGTCTTTCCGCCATCAACACATATCTCGGCATGAGCGGAAGGGCAAACTACGGACAGTGGACACCCGAGGATTTCGTAAAATATGTTAGAACCGATCTGATGGGTATAGTTAGAGAGGACCTCGTTTACGATGTCGCAAGACATGTTGACTCAAGTGTCCATCTCTTTGAGAAGTGGGGGCTCCCCATCTGGAAAGATAAGGATGGCAAGTACATCAGAGAGGGTCCATGGCAGGTTATGATTAACGGAGAGAGCTACAAGGTTATTGTTGCAGAAGCTGCAAAGAGTGTTCTTGGTCCAGACAACATTTATGAGAGAGTAATGATTACACACCTGCTTACAGATGATAACGATCCAAACAGAGTTTGCGGTGCTGTAGGTTTCAGCGTTAGAGAGGACAAGTTCTATGTGTTCAAGGCTAAGGCGGTTATCTGTGCCATGGGTGGTGCGGTACATGTCTTCAGACCAAGATCAACCGGAGAAGGTCTTGGTAGAGCTTGGTATCCACCTTGGAATGCCGGTTCAACATACGCCCTCATGGCACAGGTCGGTGCTGAACTGACATGTATGGATGTGAGATTCGTACCAGCAAGATACAAGGATGGTTATGGTCCTGTTGGTGCATGGTTCCTCCTCTTCCAGAGCAAGGCGACAAACGCATTTGGAGAGGAATACATGGTTACAAGAAAGGCTGAAGTTGAGAAGTTCCAGCCATACGGCTCAATGAAACCAATGCCAACCTGTCTGAGAAACCACGCAATGCTGTTGGACATGAGAGAGGGCAAGGGACCAATCTACATGAGGACACCCGAGGCTATCAAGGCACTTGCAGAACAGATCCCAGATGAAAAGGAGAGAAAGAAGAAGTTCAAGGAACTCGAGAGCGAGGCATGGGAGGACTTCCTCGACATGACAATCACTCAGGCATTGCTCTGGGCTTCAATGAACATTGATCCGGCAGAAGAGCCATCCGAAATCATGCCATCCGAACCATACTTCATAGGCTCACATGCTGGGGCAAGCGGTGCATGGGTTTGCGGACCTGCAGACCTGATGCCAGAGGAGTACAAGGATGCGTTCCCAGCCCACTACAACAGAATGACCACCGTCATGGGTCTGTTCACATGCGGTGACGGTGCTGGGGCAAGCGGTCACAAGTTCTCAAGCGGTTCATTCACCGAAGGAAGAATCGCAGGAAAGTCTGCAGTTAAATTCGCTTATGACCACAAGGATTACACACCAGCAGTTAGCGAGGACAGAATCATGAAGCTGAAGGAGATCGTCTACAGACCACTCAACCTCTACGAGCAGTACAAGGGTGCAACAACAAGACCCGAGATCAACCCGAACTACATCAGACCGAAGATGTTCATGTTCAGACTCCAGAAGATCATGGACGAGTATGTTGGTGGTATCTCAACATACTACACTACAAGCGAGAAAATGCTCGATCAGGCATTCAAGCTCCTCCAGTTCCTGAAGGAGGATAGTGAGAAACTCGCTGCAGAGGATCTCCACGAACTCCAGAGAGTCTGGGAGAACATCCACAGAATGTGGGTTGCTGAGGCACATGCAAGAACAATCTACGCCAGAAAGGAGACAAGATATCCTGGTTACTACTACAGAGCTGACTACCCAGAACTCGATGATGCCAACTGGAGAAAGTTCGTAAATGTCAGATACAACCCACAGACCGGCGAGTGGGAAGTCGTCGAGAGGCCTTACGTCCAGATCGTACCAGAGTAAGGCGGTAAGATGGGTGAGTGGGGGTCAAATTTATTCAATTTTTTTAAACCCCCTTCTTACCCCTCTTGCCCTAAAAATTATTTTCAATTTTTAAAATTCTTTAAACTTCTCTTCAGTTCCCTCTGTACATCTAACACCTTTGAACCTTTCTTGTGTAAGCCCAAAGTTAGTTGGAACTTGGAGTTATAGAAAGTGAGGCAGAAAGCTAAGTCAAAGTTAGGTGAGAATGAGGTGGATGATGGGAGAGTGAGAGATGAGCAGAATGAACGAAAAGACGAATAAGATAAAGCTTTTAAGTTATAGGAATTTTAAGTTGAAAGAGGAAAAATTCAGGGAGGCATAACATGAGAGAGAGTATTCCGTCTGGACAGCTAAGTGGAAATGTTTTGGTTATTGGAGGGGGCATAGCTGGCTTAAGTGCTGCATTGGAGGCTTCCGAGGCGGGTTACGATGTATTCGTCATTGAAAAGAGACCTTACCTCGGAGGAAGAGTTGCTCAACTTTACAGATACTTTCCAAAACTCTGCCCACCGTACTGTGGACTCGAGATACTATTCAGGAGAATCAGAACAAACCCGAAAATAAAGTTTCTGACAATGAGCGAGGTTGTAGAAGTAAACGGCACTGCAGGAGACTTCGATGTGACTGTTAAGATAAAACCGAGATATGTTGACATTGCAAAGTGTACAGCATGCGGTGAGTGTGCAGAGATATGTCCAGTTGAGAGAGAGAACGACTTCAATTACGGCATGGATAAAACCAAAGCGATCTATTTGCCCCACGATCTCGCATTTCCGATGAAGTATGTGATCGACGAGTCAGTTTGTAAAAAAGAGGAGTGTGCCAAATGCGTTTCAGTATGTAAATACGGAGCTATTGACCTCAACATGGAGGAGAAGACGATAAACATAAAGGCAGATTCGATTATCATCGCCACAGGATGGAAGCCATACGATGCGACCAAGCTCGAAAATCTCGGATACGGAAAGTACCCGAATGTCATAACGAATGTAATGATGGAAAGGCTCGCATCGATTAACGGACCTACCAAGGGCAAGATCGTAAGACCGAGCGATGGGAAAGAGCCCAATATTGTTGCATTCGTGCAGTGTGCTGGTTCAAGAGATGAAAACCACTTACCGTATTGTTCTGCAATATGCTGTCTTGCATCCATGAAACAGGCAACATATTTGCGAGAGCAGTATCCTGACTCAAAGGTGTACATATTCTACATCGATATCAGAGCACCGGGGAGATACGAGGACTTCTACACGAAGGTTAAAGAAGATGAGAACATAGTATTCGTGAAGGGCAAGGTAGCCAAGATTGAAGAGGGTGAGAACGGAAACCTAATCGTCATAGCAGAGAACACCCTAACTGGAGAGAAAACGAGAACGGAAGTTGAAATGGTCGTTCTTGCTACCGGAATGAAACCTGAGCTGTCTGATGTCAAAATACCGCTCAAAGAAATAAAGCTCGATGACTATGGATTTGCATTTGATGTACCGGGGATATACTCCGCGGGAGTTGCCAGAGCACCATCCGATGTAGCATCTGTTGTTGAAAACGCAACTTCTGCCGCTTTGAAAGGCATACAGTATGCTAAGAGGTGATTAAAATGAGTGATGAGAAAAACATTATGCTTTACATCTGTACCGGCTGTGATATTGGCGATTCCCTTGATATTGATAAGCTTAAAGAGGTAGCAGATGAAGACTTCGGAGTGGAGTCCAAGACTCACGGATTCCTCTGTGGAGAGGAGGGCGTTGAACTGATTAAGAAGGATATCGAGGCTGGAGTCAATACAGTTGTAATTGCTGCATGCTCCCCAAGAGTAAACTACGACACATTCAACTTCCCGGATGTCATAGTTGAAAGGGTGAACCTCAGAGAGCATGTTGTGTGGAGCCACAAACCTAAGGATCCGAAAACCCAGATGCTTGCGGAAGATTACATAAGAATGGGCATCGTCAAAGCCCAGAAGATGGAGTTTCCAGAGCCGTACAAAGAGGAAATATCAAAGACAGTTCTCGTTATTGGTGGTGGAGTTACCGGCTTGACTTCAGCCCTTGAGGCGTCAAAAGCTGGTTACGATGTTGTTCTCGTCGAGAAAGAGCCGGAGTTAGGAGGTTGGGTAAAGAAGTTCAAGAAGTTGACACCAGCAGACCCACCATTCAGAGAGCCGAAAGAGCCCGATGTTAATGAAAAGATAAGGCAGGTAATGGAAAACGATAAAATAAAGGTCTATACTTCCGCACAGATAAAGAGCATATCTGGGCAACCGGGATTGTTTGATGCAGTCATAAGCTACAATGGAAGCGAAGAACAGGTGAGAGTTGGCTCGATAATTGTTGCGGTCGGCTGGGAGCCCTACGATGCGACCAAGCTCGAAAATCTCGGATACGGAAAGTACCCAGATGTCATAACGAATGTGCAGTTCGAAGAAATGGTTTCTGAAGGGAAGTTAATCGTTCCATCAACAGGAAAACCCGCAAAGAAAGTTGCATTCATCCAATGTGCTGGACAGAGAGACCCAGAACATTTGCCGTACTGTTCAAGCATCTGCTGTATGGTATCCCTGAAGCAGGCACTTTATGTTAGAGAGATGAACGATGGACAGGCATTCATATTCTACAAAGACATGAGGACTCCCGGACAGTACGAGGACTTCTACAAGAGAGTGCAGGAAGACCCGGGTGTCTTCCTAACCAAGGGCGAGATAAAAGGGGTCAGCAAAACCGACGGTGGTATGCTTGTAGAGGTTACCGATACACTCCTTGGAGAGGACATCGAGGTGGAGGTTGACCTTGTCGTTCTCGCAGTGGGTATGGTCCCAAGACTTAAGAAGATTGCCGATAAGCTCGCAGAAGCTGAAGAGGAGAAAGAGGAGGCTGAAGAAGGTACCGAAGCTAAAGAAGAAGCTACAACAGAGGAAGAGAGTGTTGTTGAGGAAGTTTCCAAGGATGAAGATGAAATAGAGGGAATACTGAACCTCACATACAGAAAAGGTCCAGAACTGCCGGATCTAAAGTACGGATTCCCAGACTCAAACTTCATCTGCTTCCCATACGAGACACAGAGGACCGCAATATACGCTGCGGGACCGATAAGACAACCAATGGGTGTTGCGGAAAGCGAAGAAGATGCCACCGGTGCAGCGTTGAAAGCTGTGCAAGCCCTTGAACTCATAAGCAAAGGTGCTGCAACATTCCCGAGAGTCGGTGACCTGAGCTATCCGGAATTCTTCCTTCAGAGATGCACGCAGTGTAAGAGGTGTACAGAAGAGTGTCCATTCGGTGCACTTGACGAGGATGAGAAAGGCACTCCGAAGCCAAATCCGAATAGATGCAGAAGATGCGGTGTTTGTATGGGTGCATGCCCAGAAAGAATCATCTCGTTCAAGAACTACAATGTTGATATGATCGGTTCAATGGTCAAAAGCATTCATGTACCCGAAGATGAGGAGGAGGGGCTCAGATTCCTTGCATTCGTTTGTGAGAACGATGCCTATCCCGCATTTGACATGGCAGCGCTAAACAGAATGGAATGGCATCCAGATGTTAGAATAATACCGGTGAGATGCTTGGGTTCATTCAATGTCGTCTGGGTTGCAGATGCACTTTCAAGGGGTATAGATGGTGTCATCCTGATTGGGTGCAAGTACGGAGATGACTATCAGTGCCACTTCATAAGAGGTAGTGAGCTTGCAAATAGAAGAATGGAGAATGTTCAGGAGACCTTAGAAAGACTGGCACTGGAAGCAGAAAGAGTTCAAGTGGTTCAATTGCCTATAGCCGAATACGACAAGATACCTCAGATAATTCAGGAGTTCATCGAGAGGATCGAGGATGAGTTTGGTCCGAACCCGTACAAAGGGTTCTAAATCCAAATTTTTAAATTTTTAAAGGGTGATGCATATGGTTCGTGTAGAACCCGACATTAATTTTGTTAAGGACCTGATGAAAATGGGGGGTGCGTCGCTTAAAAAGTGTTTCCAGTGTGCGACATGTTCTGTGATTTGTCCTCAATCTCCTGATGAGAATCCATTCCCAAGAAAGGAGATGATATGGGCTCAGTGGGGACTGAAGGATAAACTCGTAAGAGATCCAGACATATACCTCTGCCATCTCTGCAACGATTGTACAATAAACTGTCCGAGAGGTGCAAAGCCCGGAGAAGTCATGAACGCGGTAAGAAACTACACATTCTACGAGTTCTCTACACCGAAGTTCATAGGGAAGCTGTTTACATCACCAGCTTACTTTCCGATACTGATTGCAATACCGATAATTCTTCTTTACGCATTTCTCCAGATACCGGGAGTGTTGTACACTCCTGAGGGCGATCATGTCGTCTATGGCAACTTTATAAACCATCTCGCTATCGAGGCTGCTGGACTGTTGGTCGGGGCATATGTGATTATAGTCGCACTACTGAGTTTCTATAAGTACTGGAAAGCTATAGGCATGTCATCCGACCTTGTCTTCGAGGTAGAGAGAGGAGTGGAAGGAAAAACTGTAATGAAAGCTGGTGGTTTCTGGTATGAGCTATGGAATGCGCTCAAGGAGATCTTGCTCCACTCCAAGTTCAAGGAGTGTGCAGTGAACAGTTACAGATACCTCGCCCACCTCGGGGTGTTCTATGGATTTATCCTCCTCGGAATTTCAACCACTGGAGCGGTTGTGTACATATACGCCTTAGGTGTGAAGGAACTTGCACTCCCGATTTATGATCCCGTAAAAATAATTGGAAACATAGGCTTCCTCCTATTGTTCGGTGGTTTAACTTGGGTACTCTACAAAAAGATCTCCTCTCCAGACTCTGCAGGGAAACCAAGCTACCAAGACTGGTTCTTCTTCATAGATCTGTACCTAGTTATCATCACCGGAATCCTTATGGAGATCTCAAGACTTGCAAATGTGGCAAGTGTAGCTTACCCACTGTACTTGGTACACCTGATTTTCGTATTCATGCTCTTAGCCTACGCCCCGTACTCTAAGTTCGCCCACCTGCTGTACAGAGGACTTGCATACATGTGGGCAAGAAAGACCGGTAGGCTAAGAACATCGGTTGAGGAGGCTTAATCCGGTAGAATCAATCAAGCGACAAAACATAAAAGATTAGATTTTAATTTTTAATTTCAAATTTTATTTTCGAAAAGAGTTAGAACAGATCGTCCAACTCATCATTATACTTAGGCATTCTCCCGTGTTTCTGAAGGTATTCCTGAATCAATTCACTCTCTCTTTTTGTAAACATCTTGTCTTCTTCATAGGCAAAGTATCTTGCCTCTGGGTCTTGCAGATACTCCTCCAGCAGAGATTTCATATTCTCAGTCCCTTTGATGAAAATAATATTCTTTTCTTCATCGTAAAGTTTTATAACCCCCTCCTCANTCGGAACTGATGAAACATTCTCCACTGTGAGTTTCATGAACTCTTCTGGTGGTAAATCTGGAGCCTTGAGTTTAAGCCTGAGATCGCATCTGAGGCACCTCATAGCCTCTTTCACAACTTCCTCCTCTGTATAAACTTGTCCCTGAGGAGTTACCCTTTCCAATTTTGCGAAGTTTTCAACTCTGCCAAGCCAGAAATCATATCCCTCCTCAGGTATCTCGAACTCAAGACCGCTACCACCCAAGTACCTGTCTATCTCATCCACAGCCTTTTTGACGGTCGCAACAGATTTTACTACGGAGAATTCATCAAGAATCGCAGAGCCAGCCACAAACACCCCTTTTTGAGATGTTTCAAGGTTTTGTTTTGCAACTACCAGACCATTCTTAACCCTCAATCCTATCCCTTCATCCACGGAGAAGTTCTCGAAGATAACCCTGTCGACCCTTATCGCACCTCCATCAACAACAAGTTCATAACCCCCTTCGACTTCGTTAACCTTAGCTTCACTCAAGACCTTCACACCCTCAATTTCTGCAGACCTCAACTCATCAGGGTGCAGAGAGGTTTTGTCCACAACTAAAACAGTCTCTATTCCATGTCTAACAAGAACTCTCGCGGTATCGAGACTCATCACTCCTCCAATCAGAGCTACTTTCTTGAATCCTAAATCTTTACCAGCCAGAATATCAGACATAATAGCTTTCGGATTGATCCCTTCACTTTTCTGTCTTCCAATCGCCAAGAGGATTGCATCGTACTCCTTAAGGTCATCGAGACTCTCTACAGCAACACCAGTTTTGAACTCAACACCCAAATCAACCAACCTCTTTATCTCCCCTTCAATCACATTCCTTGGTAGCTTAAATTCAGGTATGTATCTCAGTCCTCCTCCAAGCTCGGATTCGGCCTCAAAAACAGTAACAGAATATCCAAGAATGGATAGCAAGTAAGATGCAGAGAGTCCTGCCGGTCCAGAACCCACTACCGCTACTTTCTTACCCCTGTCAGGTAGTCTCTTCGATTCCGATTTATAATTGCTAACCAAGAACCTCTCCACCGCTCTGAGGGAAATTGGCTCATTTAGTGTACCCCTCCTGCAATTCCTTTCACACGGAGCTTGACACACATAACTTATGATTTCGAAAAGCGGTTTGTTCTCAAAAAGTTTTTCGAGAACTTGCTTTGAGCTTTCTCCGAGCCTATCCAATTGCAATCCAGCACTTGATAGTAGCCCAACCATTCTTGAGGGTGCGTAAGCCAATGGATGGGCTAGTGGACATGCGGAATCACATGGAGGGGTATCCCACTTCCTCGTTCTATCTCTCAAAGCTCCGGTAGGACACACCTCAACACAGCAACCGTCAAACCTACAACCCACTTCCGCAAGAGGCAGATTGTATGCGGTTGAGACCGTGATATCCGAGCTTTTGTAAACGAACTCAAGAACCGATGCACCTATAACATCCTGACACATCCTCACACATCTCCCACAAACGATGCACAACTCTGGATCGCGAACAAAGAAAGGTTCCTCCAGTTTTGGAGTTTTTCCCGGTATGTACTTGGGTGTACCGCCCTTAATTCCTATATACTCCACCACTTTCCTGAACTCACACACATCAAATACAGGACAGCATCTCTCATCTTCAGGCACATTGGATGAGCACTGCGTTCTACTGCAACCCTCTCTCTGGGGGCACATTATACACTCGTGTGGGTGGAATTCAAGAATGAGTGAGAGTATTTCCCTCCGCAAATCTTTAACTTCATCCGTATCGGTATGCACAATCATTCCATCCTCTGCAGGGGTTGTACAAGCGGTTGGATAACCTTTTACACCCTCAATTTCAACTATACACAACCTACAAGCACCATGCGGTTTGAGATTCGGATGGTAGCAGAGTGTAGGGATGTAAATACCCGCAGATCTTATAGCATCCAAGACCGTTGATCCTTTCTCCACAACTACATCCAAGCCATTAATTTTCAGAGAGATTGAACCCATATTAATCACCCTCAACTGCCCATACTAACCGTCCTTACCAACCAAATCGCCTACGCTCATTCAATCGCCATAAAGTCACAAGCTTCGATACATGCTTTACATTTTATGCATTTCTCCTTAACAATCTTCGCAAATTCTCCTTTCTCCCACAATATGGCATCCTCGGGACATGCTTTTGCACAATTTCCGCATTTTGTGCACTTATCCTCATTGACCTCGAACTTCAGGAGAGCAATGCATTGATTTGCGAGGCATCTCTTCTCAAGAATGTGTGCTTCATACTCGTTTCTGAAGTACCTAAGGGTTGTCAGAACTGGATTCGGTGCTGTTTTACCCAGACCACATAGAGCTGTATCCATCACACTTCTCGCCAGATTCTCGAGATACTCCATGTCACTGAGCTCACCTTTTCCACTCACGATTTTGTTCAAAATCTCAAGCATCTTTTTCAGACCCAACCTGCATGGAAAGCACTTTCCACAAGACTCATCACTTGTGAAGCTCAGAAAGAATCTTGCGAGATCAACCATGCATGTTGAGTCGTCGAGGACTATTAGCCCTCCTGAACCCATAATGGCTCCAGCACCAACAAGAGAGTCGAAATCTATAGGTGTGTCGAACAAGGTTTCCGGTATGCATCCTCCCGATGGCCCTCCAATCTGGATGGCTTTTATCTTCCTCATCCTCTTCGCAGGACCACCTCCCGGACCGTAGAGGAGGTTCTTTATCGTGGTACCCAAGGGCACTTCCACCAATCCTGTGTTCCTTATCCTGCCCGCCAAAGCAAAAACCTTTGTACCTTTGCTTCTCTCAGTTCCTACGGATGCATACCAATCTCCACCTTTCAAAATAATAGCAGGTACATTGGCGAGTGTTTCTACATTATTTATTATCGTTGGCTTCCCCCACAATCCTTCCTGAGCAGGGTAAGGTGGTCGAGGCNTCGGCATTCCTCGTTTTCCTTCAATCGATGCTATTAACGCTGTCTCCTCACCGCACACAAAAGCACCAGCTCCTTCAGCGAGTCTAATATGAAATGAGAAGTCCGTTCCGAAGATGTTCTCTCCTATGTACCCTCTCTCCTCTGCCTGAGAAATCGCAATCTTTAATCTTTTAATCGCAAGCGGATATTCTGCTCTACAGTAGATGTACCCCTCTTCAGAGCCTATTGCATATCCCGCTATAGTCATCCCCTCAAGAACTGCATGAGGATCGCCCTCCAGAACGCTTCTGTCCATAAACGCTCCGGGATCACCTTCATCAGCATTACAGATGACATACTTGGGTTGCTCCTTCTGCCCTCTACACAACTCCCACTTTATGCCGGTCGGAAATCCCGCTCCTCCTCTGCCCCTCAATCCAGATTTTTTAATCTCATCAATAACTTCCTCTGGCTTCATCTGGGTTAGAGCCTTCTCCAACGCTTTGTAGCCTTCATCCTCGAGATACGAATCTATGTTCTCAGGATCGATCTCACCGCACCTTCTTAAAACAATCCTTTGCTGTCCCGCAAAAAAATCTTCATAAGCTTTCTTTGCAGAGTACTTCTTTACAACTTCTCCATTTTTTACATGCTTCTCAACCAGCTCTCGGACGATTTCTGGTTTTACATCTTGATAAGTGACCCTTCCAGTAGCGGGATGAATTATATCTACAAGAACATCCCTAAAATAACCTCTATCTCCCGTTTTTATGAGCTTACACGAATCCAATAGATTTTCAGACTTCAGTACCTCCTCAAACCTTTTGTAAACTTCCGAAGCTCCTGCAGATAATCCACTCGTACCGAAACAGACCAAGATTCTTACATCAGATTTAGACATGAAAACACCTCTAAAGCGTTTAACCTACCATTATCCTTCGGTAGAGCTTATCCAACATTTATAACACCTTATTTTAACCTCTATACTCCTCTACAAGCTTTTCAGTTTTTGAGATATCCATCCTTCCATGAATTTCATCATTAACCATTATAACAGGTGCCATTCCACAGCAACCCAAACATCTCACCTTTGCTATTGTAAACAATCCATCCTCCGTGGTTTCATTGTCTAAAACACCGAATTTCCTCTTTAAATGCTCAAAAATCTCATATCCACCCATTATATGACATGCTGTTCCGAGACACACCTTCATCGTGTACTTCCCGGGAGGTGTTAAGCGAAATTGAGAGTAGAAAGTGAGTATGCCGTAAATCCGAGATGGTGAGACTCCAGTCCTCTTTGATACCTCGTAAACCGCCTCTTTTGAGACATAGCCAAAATTGTTCTGAATCTCTTGCAGAATCTTGATTACACTTTCGCTATTTCCGTACTTCTCCAAAATATCATCCACGCTCACAGCTTCAGCCAAAAAACCACCTCAAAAAATAAAAAGTATTTATCTTTTGCCAGTTTGTTTCTCATAAAGAGCTTTGGCAAATAAAGCTGCTCCAATCGCTCCAGCAATCTGTGGATCATATTCGGTATCCACTGCCTTTAAACCGAGCATATCCTGAACTCTAACCACCACACCCGGGTTTTTGGAGATGCCTCCAGTAATTGCAAAGTCTGCTTCCACNCCAACCCTCTCTAACAATTCCACAACTCTTGTAGCAACAGATCTGAAGAACGCTGCAAGTATTCTGTTCTTGGGCCAACCTTTTCTTATCAATCCGAGAATCTCAGACTTTCCGAAAACAATGCATGTTGTACTCACCGGATCTGGCTCATTATCGGGATACACCTCAAGAGACATTGGTCCAACTTCCGTTATCGGAATAGAAAGGAGATCTGCAACAACCTCTATGCCCCTACCGGTTCCGGCAGCACACTTATCGTTCATCAGAAAGTTCACGACCTTGCCCCTATGATCTATCTTGATTGCCTTCAAATCCTGTCCTCCCATATCCAACACGGTTCTAACACTCGATCCGTAGATGTAATTCGCACCCCTTCCGTGACAAGCTATCTCCGTGATAGTCTTATGAGCAAAGGGTATACTAACTCTTCCGTATCCTGTTCCAACTATATAGTGGATATCTTCCCTCTTCATATCTCCAATCTTCTCCAGTATGGATCCGAGTGCTTTTTCGGAGCTTGCTGCACTGCTTGATCCGGTTCTCAGATTGGAATAAGCATAAAGCTCTCCATCAAGCATTATAACTGCCTGTGAGCTAACTGATCCTAAGTCTATACCACAGCTTATTATTTCTGCATCCTTCCAGTTTTTATCCTCGTCAATCCAAACAGTTTCTGGCCATCTCCAATATTCACTTTCCTGAATTGCTTCCATACAATCCACCTCCAAAAATTATAAACCGGAGAGAGCTGCTCCCAATGCCGGAATGAGCTCTGGAGCGATCTTATTCGGTACATGAACTTCTGTTCCAAGTTCCCGTTTGAGGGAGTCCACGAAACCCACATCGTTCGCAAGCCCACCTATCACAACCACATCATCTTCAATCCCAACCCTTCTCGCTATCGAAGCTACCCTGTCAGCTATAGCATCATGAATTGCCCTTGATATCTCCGGTTTTGGCACATTATCATGCAGAAGGGATACAACCTCCGATTCCGCGAAAATAACACACTGAGCGTTCATCGGGATTTCACCCTTGGCCTCCAGAGACATCCTGCCGAACTCATCCAAGGGTACCTCCAGATACCTCACCATTGCATCAACGAATGAGCCTGTTCCAGCAGCACACTTATCGGCTAACGCAAAGTCTTTGATTTTTCCGCTATCGTCAACCTTCACAGCCCTTGACTCTTCAGCACCAACCTCTATAACGGTTTTAACCGATGGCCAAACAAAGTATGCACCAGCTCCAGCTGCAACAACCTGAGTTAGCTCGCTATCTGCAAAAGGTACCGAGATCTTTCCAAATCCCGTTGCAACAAATTTGCCTATATCACTCCTAGAGATTCCAGCTGATTTTAAGGCTTCATCTAAAGCCTCATCAACCGTCTTTTGATGATCTATTCCAGTTCTTACATTCGATGTCCCTACTATCTCCTTATTCTCATTTACCAGAACAACCTTTGTGTATTTTGATCCTACATCAATTCCCGCAACAATCATGACTTTCACCCCCTTATTCCTCAAGTTATTTTCCGGAGATTCTCTCCACTCCAAGACTCTGCATGAACGAATCAATTACATTGAAGGTTCTTGCCTCATCGAAGTCCCTCGGATCCGCCATGTTTCCTTCGTATGTCGCAACCGGAATGTCGTGTTTGACCAAATAATCTCTGACCTCAAGGGTGGACATATTCCACAGCTCACAACCCCTGTTGAGATGCATGATCATCGCATCAGCCTTCCAGTCCTTCACCATCTGATATGTTTCGAGCTTTCTAATCCAATGAGAATATTCATGTTGCCACGAAGCCCTATACCTCAAGTTGTATTCTGCTGTCCACCTCAACGCTTCTTCTCTGTTAGTGATTTCCACTCCAGCTTCCTCGGGAGTGGGTGCAGGCTCCCAAACCCACTTCTCACCTTTTTCATCCATGCCCATCCATCCACCCGCGAGTCCGAATGTGTAAATCGCTCCCAAAGATACCGCACCGTACTCCTTCTCGAGATAGCGATAAACCTTCAGAAACGCCCAAGGTGGGGGATTATCGGTTAGAAATCTGAACTGCTCGAATGTTAGTGCACCTATTCCTCTTTTAACTCTACTCTCGATCTCATCATGTAGTTTGTGATACAGCTTAGCCACTTCGGGATCCGATCGATTTATCAGATTCAGAACATACAAGCTGAACATCGATTTTTCCTCAAGAGGAGCTGGCTTAGCTTGGTTCAGCTTGCATATCTTAGCCCATGTTGACATTGAATCTGCTTCCGCATGCACAGCTTTGATTAGCAATTCGTCATCATATTCCCTCCCAGTCAGCTTCTCCATCCACTGGATTGCATCGTTGAGCTGTCTCACAACATACTCGATCTTCTTATCATCAAGGAGATACCCGGGTCCGACAGATATGTCTATAGCATAGGTTGGTACCCCTCCTTCAAGCTCCGCAGCAAAATGATACCACTTCGCGTGAGTACAGCAGATGTGGATCGTGAAGTTGAAATCCGGCTTCGGAAATGGCTCCACAATCGTACCATCTGTGAGAAGATATTTATTCAAAGATACAGATCCCCAGTAATTCCTCATGTATCCGCAAAGATCTCTGGCAATTCCCTTCCGCTCAATATGCTCTAAGCATTCCCTTGAAAAGTCATGGAAAAATGCACATGTCGCTCCATACGGTTCTCCCGTCAGGGAATACACATCCTCTCCAAGTCCCTTCGGAATCGCATCAAACGCCCACGCAGAGCCCGCCCATCTTATTCCGTCTTTATCTTTTGCTTCCAAGTAGTTCCTATAGTAATTCTCCCTGTATTTTTTAAAATCATTCCAGCAATCAAGTGGTCTAACCTTAACCTCCATAATACCACCTCAAAACAAATCTTCCTCCGCCATTGCCTCGAGAAATGCCTCAACCCTCGTCCTGAACTGTCCCACGGGCTGGGTTATGTCGAGCTCAAGTGTTAAGTGCTTCACATCATGCTTGTCAAACAAAGCCCTCAAAGATGGTATATCGAGCTCGTGCGGATCGCAAAACTTCATCTGAGCTATGATTGCTCCCTCAACATTGTACTCCTTGATTACCCTCTCGATGTGCTGAAATCTTCTTCTAAGGAGTTTTCCTACCGCCCAGTCCTTTGCAGGGCAGGGGACTCTGTAAACATACCTCTCTGCAAGAGACCTTATGCTATCATCGCTCTTCCTCACCAATCCCCAGAAGTACCTTGCTCCGGTGCAGTTCTCCTCATAAACGAATGTCGCGGGGTAGTTTATCTTGTACTCAACCATTTCGAGGAAAGACCTGTCATCATCCTCGCTACCAATGAGCATTAACCTCGTTCCAATCTCTCTTTCAACCTCAACCTCCTCAAGCCTTTCCACGAGGGACTCAAGAACCTCATTATGATCCCTCTTATCCACAATTTGAGATGATACAACCATCTCCATTGCATGCAAACCCGTTATCGGTGGTTTCTCACCTTTCCTTGCCTCAAACACCTTCATCATCAACTCCCTGTTTTTGTTGTAAACATCTATAGCGGAATCAAGATCTTTCTTCGTTATCGTTGTTCCAGTCCACTCTTCAACCGCAGTTTTGAATTTCTCGAACTCATGTCTGGCATAATCAACCGCATGCGGGTTATTCACACCGTGCGGAAATGGCATGTAGTAACTCCATTCTATGTTCGGTACTCTGTCCGCGAAACTGAAAAACGCCTGTCTCATATGCAGGCAGGACTGTGCAAGTGTGACCCCATCCAAGTAATCGTACCTCCCCTCCAAGCCCTGAGCAAGAGTGTCATGACAGAATGGGCAGTACATATCATGCAGGTATGGTCTCGTTATGCTTTCGGGTTCATGAGAGCCGAGAATTCTCACAGGCAGGATTCCTGCTGCGTACAGAATTTCCTCGGGACAGTATGTACAGTAGTACCCTACCACACTCCCTCCATTCTTCTCTTTCCACTTTTTAGCATAGTCGTGTCTCTTTTCGAACCATTCTCTGAACTGCTTAATCTCCCTTAACTCCCCAATTTTTTCACCCATCTTACCCTCTCCAAACAACCTGTAAACTTTTTCAGCAAATTAATTTAAAGTCGTAAAGAAAGTATTTAAAAATTTCGTTTACTTTGAAAAATTAAAAGGGTAATTATCTTTACAATGTTTCATCCGAGGATTGCAAAAGGTCAGAAAGAAGAGCATCATCGAATTTAAATTTCAGAATTCTGTAAACTATTTGCAGATTCATGTCACTGACCAACATTCCATGATTCTTCAGAAAGTTGTGAACCCACTTGGACACCTCTTGAAAGCTTCTGAAGACCATCATAAACTTCCACCTGAAAATTCCGTCCGTTGTGAAGAAGAGCATAACATTGGGGGAGTTTATCAGGTACTCGTATGTCTCCCTCCAGTACTTGGCGAAATTCTTGTTATCAAAGCTCATCTCGATAAAAGAGAAGATGAAGTAGTTCTCGTTCGGTATCACTGTCTCCCTAAAAACCTCCATCTCCTTCATTTCTTTAAGTATCTCAGCAATCCTTGCATGGCTAAGAGAGATGTTGTACTTCTCTTTTAAAACCTGACTGAGCTTCCTCGTTGTAATGTTCGGATCCAGTATTTTTTCCTTCAGAATCGCTATCTTTGTTCTATCGAGCTTTACTATTGGCATTCTGATATCGAAATCCATGAAAACTGTAAGTTTTACATTTATTTAAATTTAACTTTGTACGATTCGCTTAAAAAATAGTTTTTACAAATTTAGAGATTAATAATTTGAATTGGGGTTAACCCAACGATTATGCACATAACACTGAAAACTTTCGGGATGAACTTTATATTATAGTAATTAAACTTAAATATAGGTGGGAGGATGGAACTCTCAAGAAGAGATTTTCTAAAATATTCTGCATTGGGTGGTGTAGCTTTAGCAGGGATATCTTCAACCTATTTCAAGAGAGTACAAGCAGAAATATCGGCTAAACCGAAAAATTTCAGCATTATTAGATCTGTCTGCTCCCCAAACTGCACAGGAGCGTGTGCATTCGATGCCCTCGTTTACAAAGGTAGAATCGAGACCCTAACCCAGTCTGCAGATTATCCCGAACCAGAATACAATCCGAGAGGTTGTTTGAGAGGGCAATCTATGGTAAATCTAATCTACGGACCGGACAGACTGAAGAAGCCCCTAATAAGGGTAGGAAAAAGAGGTGAAGGGAAGTTTAAAGCGGTGTCTTGGGATACCGCACTCGACTACATGGCGGACAAGCTTGTGGAGATTATGAAGAAATACGGTCCCGAATCCGTGGCTGTTTCGGTTCAAGTCCCGGGAACAGGGTATGTGCACAAAGGTGCACTGATAAGGCTCGCAAGCATGTTCGGATGGAGTGCCATACACGGGTACACTATGAACGGGGACCTTCCAGCTTTCTGGTCGCAAACATTTGGTGTGCAGACCGAGGAGTTCGAGTCCCTTGAGTGGATGGAGTCAAAGTACATAGCTATTTTTGGCTCCAATGTTTTCGTCACAAGACTTCCAGATGCAAAATTCCTGAGCATTGCGAGTGAAAGAGGGGCAAAGATAGTTGTGGTTGATCCGAACTTTAGTCCAACCGCTGCGAAAGCGGATGAGTGGATTCAAATTAATCCTTCAACCGATTCAGCTCTTGCATTGAGCATAGTGAACGAGATCATTAAACAAAAACTCTACGATGAAGAATTCATAAAAACATACACAGACATGCCCTTGCTCGTAAGACTCGATAACCAGAAAAGATTGAGGGCTTACGAGGTTAAAGAGCTGAAGGATACCGCAGAAAAGCTGAGACAACAAACTCCAGACTACAGAGACATCTTCGTTGTATATGATAGAAATGAGGGCTTTAAGGTTGTGAACCCGGAGACCCTTGAGAGAGACTTCGATCCGGTATTGGAAGGAGAATTCGAGGTTGAACTCGTTAACGGGAAGAAGGTTAAAGTTAAGCCAGTGTTCCAGCTACTAAAGGAGGAGGTTGCAGAATACACCCCGGATAAAACCGCTGAGATAATAACACCCCCTAACAGGGATAAAAAGGAGTACATTGACGCAATAAAAAGACTTGCGGTTGAAATGGCAACGGTGAGACCGCTCCATATAATATATGGGGCAAGCAACTACCAGTGGTTCCACGGTGATCTGAAGGGGAGAGCTCTTTCACTGATTGTCGCATTAACTGGAAACATAGGAAAGAGCGGAGCGGGGATCTCAACATATGCCGGACAGTTCAAGATAAGATGGCCTCTCGGAGCTTGGTGGAGCTTTAAGGGTAGGAAAAACAAGTGGGTGACCTACCTACTCTGGATGAACAAGGAGTACAGGGAAAGTGAAGAGTTCAGAAAATACAACAAAGAGACGCCCTATCCAAAGAACGATGTTAAAGCCTTCATTTTCGGGTGGAACAATCCCTTCGATCAGCACAACATGGCCAATAGAATGATAGAGCTTGCAGAGAGTGGGGAGCTTGAGCTGATAGTTGCAATTGATTTTCAGATGACTACATCGTGCAGATGGGCGGATGTTGTACTGCCGGGTGTTGCATGGTACGAGAAGTACGAGCTAACCGCAACAATTCTTCACCCATATGTTCAGCTTCAGCAACCCGCAATAGAGCCGCTCTTCGAATGCATGCCGGAAATATGGATCTTCAAAGAGCTTGCAAAGAGACTTGTAGAAAAATGGAATGATCCAGAACTTAAAGAGAATATTGCGGAGTTTTACCCGGATCCAGAGCTTTTCAAAGAGGAAGAAGGAGCAAAAGCCACTGGAACATGGAGCCTTAAGCTGGCAAGGGAGATCGCCCATAAGGCTTCGCTGAAGGCGGTAGATCTAATGCTGAAAACAGGAGGAGACCTCGTTGAAGGTATCACCCTCGAAAGATTGCTTAAAGAGGGGGCGGTCAGATTGAACATACCAACACCGAATAAAAGGCAAATTCCGTTTTGGGAACAGATTAACCAGAAGAAGCCGTTTCCACCACAATCATTCCCAGTACCTCTACCTAAAACCGCAAGGTTCGTTAAGAGTGGTAGAATAGAGTTCTACAAGGATGAGGACATCTTCATCGATTTTGGTGAGACCCTTCCAGTCCACAAAGATCCTTTCGTTGATACTGAGTACAAATTGAACCCGGATGCAAAGAAATATAAGTATGTTTACATCACGAGAAACGCTCTCTATAGAGTGCACTCCACCCACAGCAACAACATAACCATGCTTGAGCTTCAGGATTTTAAGCCGAGAGTGTGGATGAACCCGGAAACAGCCAAGGAGAAAGATATCCGTGAGGGTGACCTCGTTGAAGTGTACAACGACAGGGGTAGGGTAGTGGGATACGCTGTTCTCGATGTTGGAATTCATCCGCATGTAATAATCTTCGAGCAGGGATGGTGGAGCAGATACCTGAAAGGAACCTCATACAACACCCTGACTTATCCATGGGTAAAAGCGATTCACCTTGCATACTTCGTCCCCGGAATCTGGGAGCCTACCACTGCATGGAACGAGGTTGCATGTGATGTTAGGAAGGTGTGAGGTGGTTTTATGGTAAAATACGGAATGGTAATTGACTTAAACAGGTGTATAGGGTGTAGGAGTTGTGCGGTTATTTGTAAAATCCACAATTCTCTGCCTCCGGGGACTTGGTGGCACAGAGTTGAGACCGTTGGCTCAAAAGAGCATCAGGTTTCCACGGGTGAATTTCCGAATTTAAGCGAGGTGTATCTGCCCGTTCCGTGCATGCATTGTGAGAACCCGCCGTGCGTTAAGGTATGCCCAGTTGGAGCGACTTGGAAGAGAGAAGATGGTGTTGTTCTCGTTGACTTTGAGAGGTGCATAGGTTGCAGATACTGCATGACCGCATGCCCATACGGTGTGAGGCAGTTCAACTGGCAGGACAGCGATGAAAGCTTTGAGAAGGGTTTCAAAGCTACCGGATTTGAAGAAGGTTTTGTAGAAGGATACAGACACGGTTACCCGGTAGATCACAGAACAAAAGATGGTAGGCTTGTTTACACACCAAAAAGACCGAGAGGAGTTGTAGAGAAGTGCACATTCTGCGTTCAGTATATAGATCAGGGTCTGAAACCAGCATGCGTGAGGGGTTGCCCTGGAAACGCAAGAATCTTCGGAGACCTCGACGATCCAAATAGCGAGATATCACAAGTTCTTAGAGATAAGGGATACATCAAGCTACTCGAAGACATGGGAACCGATCCCAAGGTATTCTACATTCCTCCGATGAGGAAAAAGAACAGAGGAGCGGTGAAGTACTCCGCAGAAATCGAAGGAGGTGTGTGATATGAGTTCAAACTCGAGCACGGGATACAAAATAGGATTGCTTATTCTGGTTGCAATAGCGATTGCGGGGATCTCAGCATGGGTGTATCAGATTCAGACAGGATTGATTGTCACAAACATGAGGAACTCCTTTAGCTGGGGGTTGTACATAGCAATGTGGGCGTTCTTTGTTGGTACAGCGGCAGGTGGACTTGTGGTATCATCCGCCATCTATATCTTCGGTGCTAAGGAGTTCAAGCCTATAGCCCCAGTAGCTTCAAGCACCGCATTCATCTTCGCCGTGGGTGCCATGGTAATGATTCTGCCCGATCTCGGTAGAATAGACAGGATATTCAACATGTTTCTCTACCCGAATTTCTCCTCCATACTACCATGGGATTTAATCGTCCTCACTACCTATGCCCTACTCTCCGCAATTTACACCTATGTTCTCCTGATGCCAAGGATTGCGGAAAAAGGTGTTTTAGGCTTGCTTAAAAAAGATTTAGATGGTGATGAGTTGAAGAAACTGCAGTTAAAATCCGAAAGATATGCGAAAATCTTAGCTCCAATAGCCTTGCCGTTTGCTATACTCATACATACCGTTACCGCATGGGTTCTTGCAACCCAGCTATCCAGACCGTGGTGGTACGGTGGATTGCTCGCTCCAACATTCATCGCAGCAGCAATCGCCACAGGTCCTGCAGTGGTTATCCTTGCGTGTCTATTCGTTTTCGGATATGAAGAGAGATTGAAAAATGCATACAAACTGCTCGCTAAGATATCGGCTTCGTCATCCGCCGCCCTACTGTTCATGTACTACAACGACTTCGTTGTCAGATACTGGTGGGGAGAAGGGTTGGATTTTGAGGCTTTAGCTATCGTTTTCAGAGATTACCTACATATCCACACTCTCGAAATCACATTCATCCTTGCTTCGATCGTACTCCTTGCAAGTGCAAAAACAAAATCAAGACTGATCGCAGGTAGCATTTCCGTGAACCTCGGTGTGTTCTTCCACAGATTCCTTCTCATGCCTCCGTCATACAACATATTTCCATTCAAGATGGATGGGTGGAGTTATCCGATAGCGGTTGGAGAACTCAGAGGTAGTCTGATGAACCCGCTCCTGGTATTCGTAGATTACTGGAACTACATACCCTCCTCCATAGAGATAACTATCACCGCAGGGATAGTTGCTATTCTAACCCTTGTGCTGATAGGATTGCTGAGGATACTGCCGGTAGAAGGGGATAGCAATGTCTAAAACTTCCATACCACTCACACTACCAGAGATCTCGCAAACATTCAAACTCTTCTCCTTAATTTTTTCCTACCCGGATGAGGAGAAGATCGAGCAATCAATAAAGCTTGCAAGAGATCTCGGTTTTGCTGAGATAGAAGAGGTGCTAAAGAAGACAGATCTCGAAGACCTTGAAACAGAGTACACAAAGCTGTTCATATCTTCATTCCCGTCCATTCCATGCCCACCATACCGCTCATACTTCGTAGAGGGAACAATTTACGGGAAAGCATCCGTGGAGGTTAAAGAACTCTACGAAGACTCAGGATTAGAATATATATACGAATCAGAGCCACCTGATCACATCTCCGTTGAGTTGGAGTTTCTATCAATTGAGAATAGATACGATAACGGGTTTTTGGACTGGTTCTGCAAGTTTGCGGAATGTGTTAAAAAGAACTCCAAAATATACGGAGTTTTCGCAAAAAATTTCGAGAGATTTATAGAGAAACTTAGATAGTCAAGCGAAGTACGAGTTGGGCAAAGCAGACACACCTACTCCTTTTTTCTGATCAATATTTCCACATATTTTTCGGGAACCAAGCAAACCTTGCATTCCTCCCTCTCATCACATGACTCAGCAGACACTACCTTAACTTCATACCCCATGGACTCATACAGCTCAACATACTCCTGAACTCTCTCCTTTTCAACTGTAAAAGCTTTTTCCCACTCCATGTTCCCGATACCGAGCTTTCACATTAATCTCTCACCAAGAGTGCATAATTGCGGATTTCGGGCAGTTTTTAACACAGGGTAAACTCTCTATCTCCCACCCGCCTGCCGGCTTACAGACTGCACAACTGAACCTGAGTTTTTTCCTCTCTTCTTCCCTAACCCTCGCAACTGGTTCCTCCCTGAACGGATCTATCTCATCCTCTCCGACTTCAAAAACATTTGATGGGCATACCTCGATACACTTCGGGGTTTGCAGAGAGGTGCAACCATCACATTTTTCGGTGTCTATGCTTATGTAGTATGTCCCAGAGCCATCCTTATAACCGTACTGGGCAATCATATTCTTAGTTATTAATTATATCTAATAAATCTTACCACAGAATTCACAGAATCCATCCCACCAGAATTCTGTTTTTCCTTCCTCACTCGTCCCAAAATCTACTCTACCTTCAAAAGTTTCAGGGCATTCTCCCTGAGCATTTTCCTTTTAACCTTATTGCTGTAAGGAAGATTCTTGAACCCATTCACCAACTCTCTTAGGTTGCATCCAGGCCAATCTGAGCCGAAAATCAATTTATCCTCCAACTCCTCGAGATTCGGAAAGTACTCTGGGATTCTCTTGGGAGGCAAGCCCGAAAACTCCAGATAGACATTATCATGTATTCTCGCAAGCATTAGAGCGGTGTTGTACCACAGTCCTCTTCCGGAGTGAGCCATTACAATCTTCAAATCCGGGAAATCTACTGCTACATCATCCAAAAGCAGTGGATCCGCATATTTTTGCCTTACATTTCTAAAAATCGATGTGCCCGTGTGAAAAACCACCGGAATGTCAAGTTCCACAGCTTTTTCGTAAAGAGGGTAAACTTTGGTATCATTAGGGTAGAAATACATGTAGGACGGTAGAAGCTTTAAACCCTTCATGCTCAACTCATTTATGCAATACTCCAAAATCTCCACAACATTCTCCGACTTAGACGGATTTACAGAGCAAAAAGGTATAATCCGATCGTTTTTGCCCAATCTTGCGACGAATTCATTTGAAACAGTCCCCGTCACCTCGGGTGTGCTTTCAGCAAAAACTACCCCGAGTTCTACTCCAGCAGAATCCATCTCTCTTATCAGTATTCCCTCATCTATGGGTCTGGTATAATCGATCTGCGGATTTATCTTCTTCAGATACTCTACCACCCATGAATTCCACGGTTTTTCATAGACATGCATGTGAAAATCCACAACTCCTACAGTATCATCACCGTGCATCCATTCGATCTTCGCTGAATGTTTTAAAAAACTTTATTTTTATCTCTGCGAACACGAGTTTTCACAGCTTAGAAAGGCGGTTGCCACCAACCCCAACTAACAACCTCTCTCTAATAGCTACGGCACCAAACATGCACAACCGGACTCAGACCGATCCACATCAAATCCACAGCTAAACCTACATCAACCAAAGTTAAATCTGGAAATCAGATCCCACACAAACCCCTTATATTTTCGGACAAAATCTTCTTCTTGGATTTTTCATCGATTTTCAATGCTTTAATTTTTTCAACCTCCCACTTCATCCTGCCGAATGGTATATCCGTGCCATAGATAATCCTGTCATCACCTATCTCATCCACGAAAATTTTAACTGTACTCCCAGATGCAAGAGAAGTGTCAAAGTAAACATTCTCCTTATCTCTAAACTCTCTGAGGAAGTTCAGCGGGTTTCCACCCAAGAGCCCAAGATGAGGTATGATTAACTTAACTTCTTCGAATTTCTCAACAAAAAGGCTCGTAAACTCAAGTTCCTCCTCGAAAATTATCGGGAGATCCATCTCTATGACTTTTTTCAGAAAATCGGGTAGTTTTTCATTTTTTAATGTGTCGTAATTTGATGCGCTGTCAGAGATTCCTCCCACCCAATGCCACTTTAATGCGACAAAGTCATCCGGGGGTGGTTCAAACTTCAGCGTGACATAGTAAACAGGGTAAAATTCTTTATATTCTCTACAAATTTCGAGAATCCACTCCGAGCCGTAAACCTCTCCGTAGGATGGAAACGGAAAGATAAAACAGTAATCCACTCCTGACTCTTCCATCTGCCTCACTATGAACTCTGGAGATATGTACGTGTTCAAAGCTAAGGACTCTCCGATATGTATGTGGGAATCCACTATCATGCCATCTACAACCAGCTAAGCCTTAGTAAAGCAGTACCAGTATCTCTCTCTGTCTCCCGGACCCTCAACCCTGACTACCTCCCACCTTACCTTATCTCCTATTCTGAGGTCTTCGTATTTGGTGTCGAACATAATTCCGCTAATTTGCACACCATTATCCGGATAATCTCCAAACCTCGCTATTGCAACTATGAAGGGGGCGAGTTGATCGAGAATAAGGGGAGCTCCAAGCCTCATTTCTGTGAAAGCGTACAACTCCCCAGTCTCAGGTATCTTCACCCACTCCAAGTTATCAGACAAACAGTTCGAGCATACTATAACCGGTGGGAAGTTTATTTTACCACAATCCCTACATTTTGTAGTTGTCAAATCACCATCTGCCAGATTTCTATAAAAATCATAAATACCTGTCGCATCTGCTCCATTAGGCTCTTGTAAGTCCCACGGATCAAGGAGAGTCGGAAGTTCTATCGAATCTGGTAACTTTATCACCCTCATACCACCACCTCTCATCTTGAGAATTTTACATCCCTGAGCTTATCCCTCGTGTAGAGCATTATGTGGTGTAACTGAGCCATACCGCTTAAATTGTGGGCTATCGCTATTTCCGCGTTGTCAACATACCTGCCTTTTGGCACATCTCCTCTGAACTGCATCATTACCTCCCATGCCTGTCTCACCCCTGTAGCACCGAGGGGATGTCCGTTAGATAGCAAACCTCCACCGGGATTTACCGCTACCTCTCCTCCGATATAGCTCTGTCCTTCCTCTATAAACCTGCCTCCTTCTCCCTTTCCACAGAATCCCAGCTCTTCATACTCAATTATCTCACTGATCGTGAAACAATCATGAACCTCCGCAATATCTACATCCTTGGGCGATATTTTAGCCATTCTATACAACTCCTTTCCTGCTTTTCTTAGAGCGAGCCATTCGCTCAACTCCCCCATCTGATTTACCGTGTGGGCGTGTTCCACTACCTGAACCCCGCATGCAATCCATGTAGGAGTGTCGGTAAGTTTCTTAGCTATATCCTCGCATGCAAGCACTATAGCAACCGCACCGTCCGTGATTGCGGAGCAGTCAAGCAGAGTCAAAGGCGGGGAGATCATCCTCGATCCCATAACCTTCTCAACCGTAACCTCCTTCTGGAACTGAGCATAAGGATTCATAGAGCCATATTTTGCATTCTTAACCCTAACCAAAGCCATTTGCTCTTTCGTTGTGCCATACCTGTGCATGTGTCTCTGAGCGACCATTGCAAAGAAAGGCGGTGCGGTAAAGCCATTAACCCCATCAAACTCCCTGTTACCGACATTCACCATGCAAGTCTGACTTATGTTCATGAATTTCGTGTTCATCTTCTCCACACCGACCACCATCGCGATATCGCTCAGTCCAGTTGCTATCGAGAGCCATGCATACCTTATGGCAGACTGTCCGCTTGCACAAGCCACTTCCGTTCTCGAGATAACTCTCTTAACATCTATTCCGAGTAACTCTGCGACTAAGGGTGCGACATGTGTTTGATATATCCACCTCTCGGGCTGTGATGCACCAACAAATAAGGAGTCCACATCTTTCCGGTCAAGCTCGGGTATATCTTCGAATGCCGATTTTCCCGCTTCCTGAACCAAGTCTCTCCAGCTTGCCTCCCTAACTCCGAATTTCGTTATTCCTCCTCCCACTATAGCAACATTTCTCATACTCTTTTACCTCCCCTTAAACTCCGGTTTTCTCCTGTACATGAACGCTGTTATTCCCTCCGAGATATCCTCACTCACAGCAACATCTCCACCAGAAACCGCTTCAATGAACAACCCCGCTCTTAAATCCGGGTTGTTTCCGTAATGGATTACCTTCTTAACGATCCCCATAGCCAGAGGTGGACCTTCCGCAATCTTTCTCGCAACCTCCATCAGTTTGTTTTCGAACTCCTCCGGCTCTGCAATGTAGTTTGCTATCCCGAGCTCAAATGCGGTTTCAGCAGAAATTTGCTCTCGCATCATAATTATCTGCTTGGCTTTTGATACTCCTACAAGCCTAGTAAGCCTCTGTGTTCCACCCCAACCGGGGAAAAGTCCTAAATTCAACTCAGGGAGAGAGAGAAAAGCTTTCTTACTCATCACCCTAAGGTCACAAGCAAGAGCGAGTTCAAATCCTCCGCCAAGTGCAGGACCATTAATTCCAGCAATAACAGGTTTGGACAGAGTTTCTATTTTCGTAAAGGTGTTGTGTCCTTTTTCGCTAAACTCGATCATAGCTTGGGTGGTTCTTTTTGCAAAAACCGATAAGTCTGCTCCCGCACAGAAGTTTCTTCCCTTTCCCGTAATCACAACGCATCTAACTCTCTCGTCCCTCTCAAACTCATCGAGAGCCTTACAAATCTCATCGAGGAAAGACAAATTGAGAGCATTTGCTCTTTGAGGGCGATTAAGGAATATAACTCCCACACCATCATCCATCTTGGTTTCGATGAACTCATAGCCCTTCGTGTAATCGAAGAATCCCTTTCCATTTTTCCTTCCAAGATCTCCTTTCTCTACCATCTCTAAAAGTACTCTACTTGGCTTATACCTATCCTCGCCGTAGCTTTCGTAAAGCTCGTTCAGTTTCTCAACAACCTTGTCGATTCCGTAATCGTCTGCCATCCTCAGTAAACCCCTCGGGTAGTTTAAGCCGTGGATAACCCCGAGATCTATTTCCTCAGGAGTTGCAACACCCTTCTCAATCAACCAGCATGCTTCGTTTACCGCTGGTGCGATAAGCCTCATTTCATCGAATTTAGCTCCGTCCTTGAGTCTAACCTCATTCGTTTTTCCTTCTGACCAGTCGTAGAACCCTTTTCCGCTTTTCTTACCGAGATGTCCGCTCTCGAACAACCTCACAAAAGGTGGAGCGGGTCGGTAGCTTTCACCAAGGGTCTCACGATAGTATTCGAGGACATGATAGCTCACATCAATACATCCGCCTCCAAGCAAGTCGTGAAGCTCGAATAAACCCATAGGTAGCCCCATTTTATATTTGACCGCGGAATCTATCTCGCCAACAGTACCCTCTCCATTCTCAAGAGCCCACGCAGCCTCATTAGCCATCGTAACGAATATCCTGTTAACAACAAAGCCCGGAACATCCTTCCTCACATGAATTATGACTCTGTTCAATCGTTTAGAGAACTCCTCCACAGCAGATACTACCTCTTCCGAGGTTTTGTCACCCCAGACTATCTCCACAAGCCTCATGTACTTTGGTGGATTGAAGAAGTGCAATCCAATGAACTTTTCAGGTCTATTCGTGTATTCTGCAAGTTTTGAAATGCTTAAAGAAGATGTGTTGGTCGCAAAAATTGTGTGAGATGGACAGTACCGTTCACATTCCCTAAAAACCTCACCTTTCAAATCCATTATTTCGGGAATAGCTTCAATAATTAAATCTACATCCTCTACCGCTTTTTTCAAATCAACTATCGGCTCTATTCTGCTGAGAATTGATTCTTTACTCTCCTTCAACCTGCCTCTCTTTTCATCTTTTTCCAGACTTGCTTTAATTTTTTCATATCCTTTCTGCACGAATTCATCCTTTATATCCCTTAGCTTAACCTCATATCCACTAACAGCGGTTAATTCTGCAATAGCATGTCCCATTGCTCCCGCTCCGAGAACACATACCCTTCTTATTTCCATAATCTAACCCCCTCAACCGATTAAACAGCTTCGTAACCGGCTTTTAAAGCCTTCAAATTAGCTTCAACGAGTTTTTCAGGGAAAACTTCCTTTATCGTCTCTTCTATGGACTCATATGAGATTGGCAAATCAACGAGCTTCGCGAGCATTCCAATTACAACAACATTTGTTGCAACAACATTTCCAACAACCTCTTGAGCTATCTTCGTAGCATCCACTACTCTTATGTTGCTCGTTATCTCTTTTAAAGCTGAGATTACCTCATCAAACTCAGGATACTTTGCAAGTCCAGCAGAAACCGTTGTGGGAACGATTTTTCTGTTGTTAAGAATTACAAGTGTTCTTTCTGAGATGTAATGTGCATACCTCACAGCCTCTACAAGCTCGAGTGAGATTACCACATCTGCAGAACCGTACGGGATCAGGGGGGAGTGTACATCACCCATCCTGACATGCACTTCTACACTTCCTCCTCTCTGAGCCATTCCGTGCGTTTCCGCAGTTAAAACATTAACTCCGGACTTCAACGCAGCTCTTGCGAGTATTCCAGAAGTGGTCAAAATGCCCTGTCCACCAACACCTACGAGAAGTACATCAATATTTGTCATCTTTTTATGTTTAGAAATGAAAGTATTTCAATTTTACTAAGTGTATTTACTATGTTCAAAAAAATATCAAGTTTGTCAAACATTGTCAAGATTTGCAACGGTGTATGTGTACAATCGTAATTTCCATCTCCGATGGGCACACAACAAACTTGGCTCATAATAAGAGTATCTATCACAATGAATCGTTAGAAATCTTTATCAAGGTTTTATTGTTTGATAAATATGTGGAGCAAAACAACAAGTACTATCACACCCAGATTGGATGGCTTTCAGCAGCAGTAATGGGAGTTAGTATAGCCTCCATAGTATTCATCATGCTCATCGTGCCATTCAACACTGTTGCATTCACGATAATGTCCTTCGTTCTGATTGTCCTCGCAATATGCCTCGTAGTGTTCTCATCGATGAATGTCAGTTGCGATGGAAACACGCTGAAAATCAGACTCGGCTTCATAGTTGGTAAAAGCTTTCCGCTCAAGGATATCAAGTCATGCAGGGTTATCAAAGTTCCATGGTACTACGGCTGGGGAGTTAGATCAATACCAAACGGATGGCTATATAGAGTCTCGGGATCGTATGCGGTAGAGATTCACATAGGTAGCAAAAGATACTTGATCGGAAGTGATGATCCTCAAAAGCTTTTGGAATTCATAAAAAGACATACCGGGACATGAACGGAAGTAAGATCTTTCGGATTCTCGAGATAGTTCTTCTGGCTTTGACTGTTGCTTTTGCAATCGGCTTCGCAAGGGCTATAATCTCCGAAACAAACCATGTAGAGATGCCAAACATCACTCCAGCAGTCGTATCATCGATTGTTGCCATATTCGTGGTTTATCGGAAAATAGAAAAGCGGACAATTGATGTGGTTCGAACTTAATTTGTCTTGTATTTCCAGCATAACATCAGATATTGTTAAACTACATCGGCTACTTTTCAAACATTGTAAACAATAGAATATTTATAAAGCAGAAATTGTTTTAAAGGCGAATGCCAATAAACTATTATGATTAAAGATGTTGTAAAGGACGCTGTTGGGGAGAGAGTATTCTTCCTCGGGAATGAGGCAATTGCGAGAGGAGCAATAGAAGCGGGAATAGATATATACGCCACATACCCCGGTACTCCATCTTCTGAAATATCTGATACACTATCTGAAGCGTGTAAGTTTCTCAAAAACCGCATGGAGTTTTATATGGAGTACTCCACAAACGAGAAGGTGGCTTTCGAAGTTGCAGTTTCTGCATCCCTCGTAGGAAAAAGAGGAATGTGTGCGATGAAACATGTTGGAATTAATGTTGCTGCAGATTCCCTGATGAGCTTTGCATATATGGGTGCAAAAGGCGGATTTGTAGTTGTTTCCGCTGATGATCCATCCCTTCACAGCAGTCAGAACGAGCAAGATAACAGATGGTACGGTAAATCCGCAAAGATACCTGTGATCGAGCCACCGGATGTTTCGTCTGCAAAAGAGCTTGTCAAAAAATCGTTTGAGATCTCAGAAGAGTTTGGAATTCCAGTTATGTACAGAACATGCACGAGACTAAACCACGCGAGCGGAATCGTAGAGCTTGGCAAGATACCGGACAAAAGACTTGAGAGAGTTGACTGGAAGAGAGACCCTATGAGCCAAGTGTTGGTACCGGGTGTTGCAAGAAAAAGAAAGCTCGTCCTACTCGATAAGATAAAAAAGGTTAGAGAATATTTCGATAGGAACCTGAACGAAACTCTGAATACGGATAGAAAAACGGGCGTGATTGCATGTGGACTTTGTTATGGATATGTAAAGGATGCGTTAGCAAGACTGGATGTTGATCTGCCAATTTTAAAGCTCATCACCCCCTACCCAATACCAGAAAACCTCATTGCAAACTTCATAAGCGGTCTCGAGAAGGTTATTGTCGTTGAAGAGGGAGATTCATTTGTCGAACTACATGTGAAGGCGATAGCAAAAGACTACGGTGTGGAGATCTACGGAAAGGAAAACGGATACCTCCCCGAACACTATGAGTTGAACATCTCAATCGTAGAGCAAGGGATTGCAAAAGTACTCGGAAGAAATGGGGATTATTCATCAATCCTCGAAAGATCGCAGAAAATATCTTCCATAGCCCCTCCAAGACCACCCGTTTTCTGCCCCGGATGTCCTCATGCCGCATCATTCTACGCGGTCAAGAAACTATCGGACAACTATAACCTATCCCTTCCAAGCGATATAGGGTGCTACACTCTCGGAGTAAACAAACCTTTTGAGACCGTGGACATCTGCCTCTGTATGGGAGGGGGAATAGGGATTTCGAATGGTCTCTCAAGACTCGTAAAGGATAAGGTGATCGTTACCATTGGAGACTCAACATTCTATCATGCAGCCATTCCAGCCCTCGTAGATGCGGTACACAACAACGCCAACCTAACCCTCCTCGTTCTCGATAACTCCACCACCGCAATGACTGGACATCAACCTCACCCCGGATTGCCTTCCGTTGGATGTGGGGAGCAAGGCAAACAAATTCCCATCGAAGAAATAGCAAAAGGCTGTGGAGTGGAATTCGTGGAAGTAATAAAGCCGTACAACATAAAGAGGATGGAAGAGGTGTTAAGACAAGCTGTGGAGTATGAGGGTGTTGCGGTTGTGGTTGCAAGGCAAATATGTGCGATTCTCTGGAATAGACAACGAAAAGCAAAAGGCATAGAGATCAGACCATATGAAGTGCTCGATAACTGCAACCTGTGCCTTGAGTGCGTCTCAAACTTTGCCTGTCCTGCCATAATCTACGATGGTTCAGCGGTCTTCATAGACGACACCCAATGTGCAGGGTGTGGAGTGTGCATGAAGGTTTGTCCCGAGAATGCTATAAAGCCGAGGAAAAAAGTTGAAGGTTCCTAAATTTTTAATTTTCTTATTTTCCCTTCCACTTGGGTTTCCTTTTTTCAAGGAACGCGTTGAGGCCTTCAACAGCATCCTCCGTTTTTATTAACTCGTTAAGATATATGTCATTAACAACCTTGCTTTTCTCATCGAACGATAAGGACAAGGACTTTTTGAACGCTTTCTTTGTCAATAAAAGGGCTATTGGACTTTTCTCCACGAGTTTGTTTATGAATTCGTCTGCCATCTCCTCAAATTTATCTTCAGGAAAGACATGGTTAACTATCCCCATCTCCCTTGCGTTTTCCGCATCAAAAGTCTCCCCTGTAACTATGAACTCGAAGGCTAATTTCGACGGAATGATGTGCGGTAGAATCGATAGCGAAATCGGTGGATAATGAGCAAGAAGAATTTCTGGATTTCCGAGCTTAGCATTGCTTGATGCGAGAACCATATCACAGACAAGAGGTATCTCAAAACCCCCTCCCAGAGCGTATCCTCTCACAAGCGCGATGGTTATCTTCCTTGATTCCAGAATTGTTTTTACTAACTCGGTAAACTTCTCGATCATCTCCACCGCTTTATCTGGAAAATGCTCTTTAATCTCCGCTCCAGCACTGAAGTGTTTTCCCTCCGCAGACACCACAGTTACGATCGTGTCTTTGTCTTCTACCTCCCTGAATGCGGAGATTAGTTCCTCCATCATCTTCATGTCCACTATGTTTAAAGGTGGGCTTGCAAGCATTATTCTCGCAATCTTCCCATCGAATTCAACCTTTATTTTCTCGTAGCTCATATTCGAGGGTTGAAATCTTATTATTAATAATTAACTATTGTTTGCGATGCTTGTCAGTTGTTGTCAATATCCGTCCATAGAATTTTTTATGGTTTCTGAGATTATAAAATCAGAAAATTAAAGCTGACATTTCCTAATCGACATAGTAACCGAAAAATTTAAATATCAAATTACACTAACATTAAGTTAGTATTAAAAAGTTATTAAGGTGATACCATGGATATCGACCGGATACTCGAAGCACTCGGAAACGACAGCAGGAGGAGGATATTGTCCCTGCTCTCAAAGAAACCATGTTATGTCAGCGAGATATCCTACGCATTAAAAATGGCACCTAAGGCAGTCATAGAGCACCTCGAAAAGCTCGAAAGAGCAGGAATAATTAAAAGCTTTGAAGAGGGAAGAAGGAGATACTACTATATAAACGAGAACATGAGACTCGAGATATCGATAACCCCACACATCTTCAAAGCCAATCTTGTCAAAAAATCCACAGAGGACTTAGAGAAAATAGTAGATGAGGCATTCAAACTGTATAGGGAGATCAATCAGATCTCCTCAAATATAATGAAAAACACGATAAAGAACACCCTCTCCGAGATATACAGAAATCTGAAGTATCTGGAGGAGGTACAAAATAGATTTTCCATAATTCAGGGCTATCTTTCATCAAGAGCGAGCGAGATCTTCGAGAGATTCCTCGACGAAATAGATAGATGCGTAGAAAATGACTACGAGAAGATTGTTCTTCTCGGATTATCCAAGGGAGCAAAGAGAGTATCAGAGATCTCAGAGGAGTTCGGAATTCCTTACGAAGAGGTGGAGAGGGCGATTGAGAATTTGAAGAGGAAGGGTGTAGTAGATGAAGTTAAAGAAAAAGGAAGATATGAACTCATAATAAAATGTTAATATTAAAGGAGGTGATATTTTGAATAACGATAAAAATTCAAAAGAGGTGGCGCTAAGAGTTGGTGAGGCTTACTACCGTGATGTCGGGAGAGGAATTGCAAGACTCGACCCCTCAATCATGGAAAGACTCGGAATCCAGAGCGGAGATGTGATCGAAATAATAGGAAAGGAGTCCGTTCCCGCAATTGTTTGGCCCGGGTATCCAGAGGACAGAGGAAAGGAGATAATCAGGATCGACGGTAGCATAAGGAACAATGCGGGGGTTGGAATCGATGACAAAGTGAGAATAAAAAAGGTGTCAACAAAACCCGCAGAAAAAATCACAATTGCTCCAACCGAACCCATAAGACTAATGGGCGGGGAGGCTTATCTTCTCAGAGTTCTTGAGGGGCGACCCGTTAAAAAAGGGCAGAAAATCAGAGTAGAGATATTCGGACATACACTAACCTTTGTTGTATCTTCAACAAAACCCGCAGGAGTCGTTATCGTTTCCAGACAAACCCAGATCGAGCTTAAGGATAAGCCAGTAGAGGAGATTAAGAGAGCGGTTCCCAATGTCACTTATGAGGATATTGGTGGTTTAAAGAGAGAGCTCAGACTCGTTAGAGAGATGATTGAGCTTCCGTTGAAGCATCCCGAGCTATTCCAGCAAGTAGGGATTGATCCACCAAAGGGTGTACTGCTTTACGGACCTCCGGGAACTGGTAAGACCTTGATTGCCAAGGCTGTTGCCAACGAGGTGGATGCACACTTCATAACACTAAGCGGTCCGGAAATAATGAGCAAGTACTACGGTGAATCGGAGCAAAGATTAAGAGAGATCTTCGAAGAGGCTAAGGAGAACACACCTTCGATAATCTTCATAGATGAGATAGACTCAATAGCACCCAAGAGAGAGGAAGTCACAGGAGAAGTTGAGAGGAGAGTTGTTGCCCAACTCTTAGCTTTAATGGATGGACTCGAGTCAAGAGGAGAAGTTATAGTTATCGCTGCAACCAATCGACCGGATGCTCTCGATCCGGCTTTGAGGAGGCCCGGAAGATTTGATAGAGAGATCGAGATCGGTGTTCCTGATAGAGATGGGAGGTACGAGATACTGCAAATACACACAAGGAGTATGCCCCTCGCGGAGGATGTGAACCTCGAGGAGCTTGCAGAGCTAACCGTCGGATTTGTAGGTGCGGATTTGGAAGCACTTGCGAAGGAGGCTGCGATGCATGCGATAAGAAAGATGCTCGAAACCGGTAAGATAGACATTGATGTTGAAAAGATCCCAGAAGAAGTTCTTGAATCGATAAAAGTTACAAGAGATGATTTCATGCAAGCCCTAAAGAACATAGAGCCTTCGGCAATGAGAGAGGTTCTTGTTGAGGTACCCAACATAAAATGGGAGGATGTTGGAGGATTGGAGCATGCAAAACAAGAGCTTAGAGAGGCTGTGGAGTGGCCACTCAAGTATCCAGATGTTTTCAGAGCGGTTAACATAAAACCACCCAAAGGGATACTCCTCTACGGACCTCCGGGAACTGGTAAGACTCTCCTCGCAAAAGCGGTTGCGAATGAGAGCAATGCCAACTTTATAAGTGTTAAGGGTCCAGAACTGCTTTCGAAATGGGTCGGTGAGAGTGAAAAGCATGTCAGAGAGATGTTCAGAAAAGCAAGACAAGTAGCCCCGGCAATTTTGTTCTTTGACGAGATAGACAGCTTAGCCCCGAGAAGAGGTGGAATTGGGGATTCCCATGTAACAGAAAGAGTTGTAAGTCAGCTACTAACAGAACTCGACGGAATGGAGGAACTCAAAGATGTCGTTGTGATTGCTGCGACCAACCGTCCAGACATGGTAGATCCTGCTCTCCTGAGACCCGGAAGAATTGAGAGGCACATACTAATTCCTGCACCAGATGAGGAATCGAGGAAGGAGATTTTCAAAATACATACACGAGGGATGCCCCTCGCAGAGGATGTGAACCTCGAGGAGCTTGCTAAGAGAACTGATGGATACAGCGGTGCAGATATTGAGGCGTTATGCAGAGAAGCAGGAATGCTCGCAATAAGAGACAAGCTTTCAGGAAACTTGAGTAAGGAAGAAGTTAAGAGAGTTGCAAAAGAATTGAAGGTTAAAAATGTGCACTTTGAGAGAGCAATGGAGAAGGTTAAGCCAAGTTTGACGAAGGACGACCTCGAAAAATACCAAAAGATCGTAAAAGACTTCCACAAGATGTATGCCTAAGATTTATTTAAATTTTTTAAATTTTATTTATTTATATTAAAAAAGGAGGTGGTGAAAAATGCCTTGGAAAAGAAGAAGGCGAGATTGGAGAGATTGGGATGATATATTCGATGAGATGTTAGATATGCTAAAGTTCCCGTTCAGCGAGGAGTTTGATGAAATATTCAGGAGAATTACAAGAGACTTCAATGAGATATTCAGAAGTGCTCCAGAATCAAGACCGTTCATCAGAGGATTCTCCATAAGAATCGGTCCTGATGGAAAACCAGAGATAAAAGAGTTTGGAACAAAATTCGAGACAATAAGAGGGGAATCCGAAATCGAAGAGAGAAAACCACTCATAGATGTCATGGAAACCGATGACGAGGTGCAGGTTATTGCAGAAATGCCGGGAGTCAGCAAAGAGGACATAGACCTTAATGCTACAGAGAAAACACTGGAGATTAAGGCGAAGGGTGAGACAAGGAAGTACTTCGAGACCGTAGAGCTTCCGGTAGAAGTTGATCCTGAGTCCGCAAAAGCAAGATACAACAACGGAGTTCTCGAAGTAGTTATAAAGAAGAAGCACCCGAAGAAAGAGGACAGGAAGAAGATCAATATAGAGTAGGGCTCAGCAGCTCACAACTTTTTATTTTTTTGTTGGAACTTAAAAACTTAAAAACCGAAACAATTAATACTTTATTTACCATTTCCCTTCCATGGTTGATGTTGAGAGTTTTAAACCATTGTTCCATCCAGAATCAGTTGCACTTGTCGGAGTATCCACGAGTTCAAAGAAGATGGGTTATCATGTTCTCAAAAGCTTTCTCAAAAGCGGGTTTAAAGGCAGAATTTATCCTGTAAACCCCAAACACGGTGAACTTGGTGGACTGAAAGCATATCCCTCCCTTAATTCAATTCCAGATAAGGTCGATCTCGCTGTGATTGCGGTCCCGCAAACCGCAATACTGGAAGTTATGGAAGATTGCGTTAAAAAAGGTGTTAAGAGTGCGGTTGTTATTACCGCAGGATTCAGAGAGGCGGAGCTTGAAGAGGGAGAGATGTACCACCAAAAGCTCAGAGAGATTGCGAAAAAGGGCAATATACGAATCATCGGACCCAACACATTCGGGATGGTTAATCTACATGCAAACCTGAATGCGAGCTTTACTCCCGCACTATCCTTGGTCAAAAAAGGTGGTATCAGTTTGGTAAGCCAGAGTGGTGGAGTTTGCCATGTTATCGCACCGTACGCAATAAAAGAAGGAATTGGCTTCAGCAAGATCATCGGATTGGGAAACAGGGTAAACACAGACTTCCACGATGTGCTCGAGTACCTAAGGTATGATGATGAAACAAAAAGTGTCGCACTCTATGTTGAAGGGATTGAGAATCCAAGAAAAATGATGAATTCTGCAAAAGAGCTTGCCAGAATAAAGCCGATAGTCGCATACAAAGCGGGTAGGTTTAAGAAGGCAGACTGGGCATCAAAATCTCATACCGGATCCTTAGCAGGAAAAGCAGAGTTGTACGAGTCTGCATTCAGGCAGAGCGGAGTTATTGTTGTGAACAACACACTTGATCTGATATCGTGTGCTAAAGCACTTGCATTCCAGAAACCCCCTAAGGACAACAATGTCGCAGTTGTTTCCTTGGTTGCAGGTCTTGGAATAATTTGCTCAGATTACTGTGAGAAGTACGGATTAAACCTTGTGGACTTTACAAAAGAGACAGAAAAGGTGCTTTTTGACTTGATGCCTCCCTACACAATCAGAACCAACCCCGTTGATATGGGGTATATAGCAAACGATGCCGATTTATGCGGAGAGGTTATTAAAGCGGTTTTCAGAGACAAGAATGTTTCCGCGGTTGCAATAAACTACATATATTCGTGGTCTGAGAATTTTCTGGAGATTCCAGTAAAACACATAATTTCCGCGTTCAAGGAGACAAACAAGCCCGTAACGATGTGCCTAAACTATCCACCCGGCTTCTGGGATGATGAGAAAAGAGTTCTCGAAGAGAAGGGAATTCCAACCTTCCCAACACCCGAGCTATGTGCAAGATCCTTAGCGAGCTTGGCTGAGTACGGTAGAATCCTCAAGAGACTTGAAAGGTGCAATTGAGGATTGGTTTCCGAAATTGGCTCGAACCTAAAAAACCACATATTTCAAGATTTTTCATACGATCCACATTCTCGCATCAACAACTAAATAGCCTTCAGAATAAACAAAAATCGGATTTAAATCCATTTCTACGATGTTTTCTTCCACTACAACCTCGGAAATTTTCAGAATTAGCTCTTTGATGGAGTTCACATCAGTATTTTCTATCAGCCTGTAGCCTTTTATCTCAGAAATCATCTCTTCCGCATCGCATTCCGTTAAGGGGATTAGTCTGAAGGTTACATCTCCTATGACTTCCACAAAAACACCACCAAGCCCGAACATCATGGTTTTTCCGAAAGACTCGTCACTGCTAACGCCCACAACTACCTCCACACCTTTTTCAACCATTGGCTGAAGTGTAACACCGTCCGCCCCGGAGATGCTCATCAGCCTTCTAAAGGTGCTTCTAACCTCATTTTCATCCATTATATTAAGTGCAACACCTCCAACCCTGCTCTTATGGATGATTCTATCTCCAGAAACTTTCATAACCACTGGAAAACCTATTTTCTTCGAAATATCCACTGCAGAGTTCTCATCACTCGTGAAAAAAGATTTCGCTGTGTTTATCCCGTACTTTTGAAGTAGCTCCTTTGACTCATGCTCCCTTAAAAATCTACCCGTAACACTGTTCGACATGAGCATAGTTAATTTCTTCAGGTTTTATCATTTTCGATTTTTCAAGTTTTACGAGCTTTTATAAATTTCAGAGTCAGAAATTTTCCATGGAGTTGAATCTAAAAGATGATGAGAAGGACGAGTTCATCGATTACATGCTCAGACAGTACAGGCTTGTGGATGCATTCTGGTTTTTGGCTGTTGAAGACAAATTCGGATTAGACCACGCTGTGGAGCTAAACGAGAAAGTTTGGAGAGAACTTGCTGGTAAGACGGCAAGAGAGATAAAAAGAAGGTTCAAGATAGATAGAAAAGGACTCGAGGGTCTCATTTTAGCTCTGAACTACTTCCCATGGAGTGTTATAATAGATTACAAGATTGAAAGGAAGGATAACAAGCTCATAATAAAAGTTCCGAATTGTCCTCCACAGAAAGCGAGAGTTGAAGGTGATAGAGGGGAATTTCCGTGCAAAGAGATGCACTACTTTGAATTTAAAAATTTTGCAAAGGAGATCGATGAGAAAATTGAAGTTAGATGTGTCTTCGCACCACCTGATGAGCATCCAGAAGATCTATGGTGCCAATGGGAGTTCTGGATTGAGGATGACTAATACCTCCAGCATGCCGTAAGCTGTTCATGAGTTTTGCTCTCCCCGAACTCTGCGTCAACCCAACTCCATCTCCCTCAACCCATTAGCAATCGTGTACAGAGCGGATGCTCCACCTATGTACACCGCGACCCTTATTGCTTCGGAAACCTCATTCAAACTCGCCCCATTATCCACCGCATGCTTAGCCAGCACCCTAACACCTTCAACCGCACCCTTTACACCATCAATCGCCATCGCCATGAGATACTTGTACTTCAGAGGTATTTCTCCCTCTGAAAATGCAATAGACTCTACACCCTTATATTTTTCTAACAGTTCCTCATCCAACCTACCGATAACCTCCAACAGATCCATAATACCACCCCTAAATTAGATCCCCAATATCCTCAGTAGATTCTCAGTTCACTCTTTCCCTCTTTCCTCTTGGGTAATGGGAAGAACTCAACTCCCGCATGTCTCTGCATGAGTGGTTGTGGGTACATCTCCATAAGCTCATAAACCTCCTTTGGAACCTCGGTCTTTATGCTCAATCCGAGTTCTCTCGCGGTTTCAACGGTAATTGGATAGTCGTGAGTCCATCTACCCTCCGTAAGAACTTCGGCGATTTTTCTTGCCCTTTCCTCACCCATCTTATCTTTCAGAAGTTCAAAGATGAATCCTTGAAGCTGATTTATCGCTTTCTCAGCCAAGTCTGCAAGAATAAGTGTGGAATCGTCGATATCCTTGGGCTCCTTCTTCTTTACTGCATTCAAAATCGATGGTGCGGGATAGTTCATCAATTGCGGATCCACCGGACCGAGAACAGCATTTGGATCCATAATAATCTCGTCCGCTGCCAAAGCAATGAGAGTTCCACCGCTCATAGCATAGTGAGGTACTATGACAGATGTTCTTCCGGGATGATCTTTCAACGCCTTCGCGATCTGGGATGATGCGAGCACAAGTCCACCCGGAGTGTGTAAGATTAGATCAATTGGTTGATTTGGCGGTGTTTTTCTTATAGCTCTAAGAACTTGCTCGGAATCATCTATGGTTATAAACCTGTAGAAGGGGATTCCAAAAAGACCTATGCTCTCCTGCCGATGAATCATCGTTATTACATTCGAGCCCCTACTGGTACCAAGCTTGGACATCAGTCTCTTTCTCGCAGATAANAGTTGCTGATGCTTTATCTGCGGTCCTAAGATCAGATAGAACAAGAAAAAGAACCATAGTATGTTGAAAAAGACGGAAAAGTCCCCGTTCACCATATTTTATACTACTTCACCAAAGATATATAACTTTCCCCTCCCAGAAAAGATTATGCCCATGTACGAGGATTACGCACACAGATTTAAACAAGAAGATATTTAAATATCCTAAGTCAATGTTAAACGGGAAAAATTTTGGAGGAGTATTCATGAGAAGGGGCATATTGTTGTTAGTACTGATCGGGCTTTTAGTTGCTTTTGCGGGCTGTACTCAGGAAGAAAAGCCAAAAACTACTCCAACACCCACGGAAACTGTAGCTCCAACACCAACACCAACCCCAAAGCCGAAACCAAAAGTTGAGATTCCAGAACCGCAGATAATTGAAACCGACACTTCATTCGTTGTTGTTGGAGACAAAAACAAACTCGCAAGCGTTAGCGTGCCATCAGGAAAGAAGGTAATAAAGGTCAGCTATGTTGTCGATGTTCAAGCGACAAAATCCATTGAAGAGTTGATGGATGCTGGACAGGGCTTCGGAGCAATCAACCCAGCCTTCTGGAGAAATGTGAACTTTGACGCACTTGTGAAAGCGGCGAGAGTTGAAACTAATCCTGAGACAAGAACAGAGTTGTTCAAAGCCATGTACATTATCGCAAACAAAGAGTCCCCACTGCTGACATTCGGTCAGAACAGAATGATGAGAACATACTGGAACTGGGTAGAGGGCAGGTACTATCACCCAACATTCACCGAGAGATACGATCTGATATGGGAGAATCCAAACGCCCCAACGGTGGACATAGGAATAAAAGACTACAAGAACGATGCAAACACCCTAGTTTACGGAACAATTGGCTGGCCAGAGTCGTTCGATCCAGCAACAACCTATGAGACATTTGGCTGGGAGATATGGCATCAGATTGGGGACACCCTCGTAACATACTGGAAGGAGGAGACCGAGAAAGTTTCCCCCGACTTGGCAGTTGCATGGGCTCACAACAAAGATGGTACCGAGTGGTACTTCGTCATAAGAGGTGATGTTGTCGCATACGATCCATGGAACGATAAAACATACCCGATCGATGCAACAGATGTTGCATTCAGCTTCTGGAGGGTGCAGAGAATAGGACACAGCGTCAGCTGGATGCTTGATTTCACAGACCTCAGCAAGTCTGTACCCCTAACAGAGGATGAGTTCCAGACACTGCTCTCATCTGGAGGAATCTATGCAGAGTACGAAGGAAAGTCCGGAGAAGTCAAGTCAATGGATGAACTTCTGTCAATGTTCGGATACAATGGGAAGACAGCGGGAGTTTACAAACTCGTTCTACCAGAGCCGTATGCACCAATCCTTGGAATACTAACCGACCCGTTCCTCTCAATACTACCAATGGAGTACTTGCTCGGAGAGAAATACGATGAGGCACTCTCAGCCTCGGACAACGGTAAGAACCCCTCCGCTTGGGAGGCTTATGTTACGGAAGGTGAAGATGATGCTACCCACCAGCTAATGCACAAGTATCCTGTGGGTACAGGACCATACTACATCGCAGAATACGAGGAGAACAGCTACATTGTAGCAAAGATGAATCCGTACTACTGGGGTAAGGCGATCTGGGATGAGATGTACACAGACGAATCTAAAGCAAAGCATGAAACAGTTATATGGGTTATAAACAACGATGCGGTAGCCAGAATTAACCTCTTCCAGACCGCAACCGTTGACTTCGTTGTCGCACCACCAGAGAGAATAGACGATGTCAGGGGATTGAATTTCGACGGATTTGAATCGGTAGTTAAAACGGACTTGCTCGAACCAGTAATAACCTACGGTGTATTCAACACATACAAAGAGCCATTCAACAATCCTAAGGTCAGAGAAGCTTTGGCATATGCAGTTCCCTACGATCAGATCATCGAGAGTGTTTACTCCGGAAATCTTGAGAGGAACTACGCTGCAATTCCGATAGGCTGGCCCGGGTACACCGAGTTCGGAATTGTAAAGTACGAATTCAATATTGCCAAAGCCAAACAACTTCTTGAAGAGGCAGGGATCGATCCAACCAAGTATTCAATTGAGATCACATACAACTCAGGCAACTCCGCAAGAGAGAAGATTTCAGCCTTGTTACAGAACACTTGGAGTCAACTCGGATTCCAGTGCACTGTAACAAGCCTTGAATGGCCGGTTTATCTGAGCAAAGGTGAGCACGGACAGTACGACTACTACACAATTGGTTGGGTGCCGGACTATCTCGACACAGACAACTGGGTTGGACCGCTCTACTACGGAGCGACCCAGTTCAAGGAGGTAAATGTAGTAGTTGAATAATCTTAGTTTTTTAATTTATTTTTTTATTAATTTGATTTCGGAAACCTATTTAAATCAATCCAGCATCCCCTTACTGGACTCAGTGACTGAGAAACGAGGTGAGAAATTGACAGAGCTTAAAAGGTTCCTCGCAAGAAGAATGCTAACATTTATACCAACAATCTTAGGAGTTACACTGATAGTATTTGCAATAGCATATCTGATTCCCGCAGATCCGGCGAGAGCATGGGCTGGAGGAGAGAAAGCAAGTCAGAAGGCGATCGAGATTATCAAAGAAAAATATCACATGAACGATCCATGGTATGTACAATACACATTCCTGATAACAGGATTGATAAAAAATGAGATCATTGATCCGAGAACTTCGAATCCCGTCATGGATGATGTCGGGAAGAGATTTCCAGTAACATTTCAACTTGCACTATTTGCATACTTCTTCGTACTTTTAATAGGCATACCTCTTGGCTTGATTTCCGCATTAAAGAGAGATAGCGCATTAGATACATTCGTGAGAGTTTTTGCCTTGTTCGGTGTATCAACACCTGTTTTCTGGCTGGGCTACATACTGATATACATATTCTTCGTCAATTTTAGGATCATAAACTTGGCAGGAGTGCCTCCATCTCCCGATACCGTTATAACTCATGTTCCCGTAATCGATGCTTTACTCACAGGTAATTTCGAATTGTTTCAACAGCATGTCGCAAGATTCTGGCTTCCCGGCTTCGTTTTGGGTTTCATGGGTGCGGGGGTTGTTGCGAGATTTGTGAGAAATTCATTCCTCGAGGCTATAAGCGGAGATTACATCGACTTCCTAAAAGCAAAAGGTGTGCCAAAGCTAAGAATTTACAGACATGCGATGAAAAACTCTCTCGTACCTATCACCACAGTTCTTGGGTTGCAATTCGGTTTCTTGCTTAGTGGTGCACCAATAACTGAAACCATATTCGGTCTTCCGGGCATAGGACTGTATGCAATATACTCCATCACCGCTTTAGATTTCCCAGCCATCGTTGCGGTCACTTTTGTCTTTGCCTTAGTCTATGTGATTGCAAATCTGATTGTGGATATAATGTACGCTATAATAGACCCGAGAGTGAGGTATTAGCAAGGTCAAGGTTATAGGTTTGCTTGGGTTCATGCAAAGGTGATGTGGCAATAAAGAGGTGAAAAAGAATGCAGGAAACAGATCAAGCCGTGAGAATGAACGAAGAATACCACAGAACGATTCTCGACAGAGTATCGGACAAAGTCATTGACTTCCTGATATTCTTCATATCCATTTTTAGGAAAAACTGGAAGGAGAAAAACCGTTCAAGAGTTGCAGAATGGCGATTAATGTTCTACGCACTTAACAGGTCTCCTCCAGGTGTTATTGGTTTATCCCTCGTAACAATTTTCATACTCCTCGGTATCTTCGGTCCGGTCATAGCCCCGTACAGATACAACTACTTTCCTTTGTTTGAGGAGAGCAAAACATATCTATCTCCTCCGGGAGAGTACTTCCTCCTCGGTGCAGATCACTTTGGTAGAGATCTTGTGAGCCTTCTACTTCAAGGAGCGAGAACATCACTCGTGATATCCATTATGGTCATCCTTCTCGGAGTTCCCTTCGGGATCCTCCTCGGGTTAATTGCAGGATACTTTGGGGGGAAGATAGATGAAATAATCATGAGAGTCACAGATATGTTTCTCGCATTCCCACCACTAATCCTCGCAATTGCATTTGCAGCGGTACTTCCGGACAGAATCTCCACACTAATAAACCAGAACGAGATTCTAAAGCAGATCCTCCTGTGGCTGTTCGCTCTCGATAGGACAGAAGCAGGAAACCTTAGTAGATTGCTTGCGGTTATGATTGCTATGGCGATAGTCTGGTGGCCCGGATATGCAAGAATAACAAGAGGTTCGACACTAACGGAAAGGGAGTCGTTGTATGTGGAGTCTGCAAAAGCTATAGGCTTGCCCTCCACAAGAATCATGTTCAGGCACATCCTCCCGAACATTATCGGTCCGATACTTGTTTACATAACCCTCGATTTTGGTATGGTTGTTCTCACCGAAGCTGGCTTAAGCTTCCTCGGCTTAGGAGCAACACCCCCAATTGCAGACTGGGGAAGAATCGTCTATGATGGCTCACAGTTCTTCCCGAATGCATGGTGGTTGATAATATTTCCCGGATTGATAGTACTGCTCGATGTTCTGGGGTGGAACCTACTCGGAGACTCGCTAAGGGACATTCTCGATCCAAAGCTCAGGAGAAGTATCGAGTTCAAAGTTAAAAAGAAAAAAGAGAAGGTGTGAGCTATGAAAAAGATACTGGAAGTTAAAAACCTCACAGTGCATTTCTACACCTATGCAGGAATTGTTAGAGCCATTGAGAATGTTTCCTTTGATATATATGAAGGAGAGACATTCGCATTGGTTGGTGAGACCGGATGTGGGAAGAGCGTTACCGCAAGAGCAATAACCCAGCTTATCGAGTCTCCCGGAAGAATCGTTGGAGGGGAGATATACTACAACAGAGATGGAGAGAGAATCGATCTCCTCAAATTGGAAGAGGATGAAATAAGAGATATAAGAGGGAAAGACATCGCATACATATTTCAAGACCCTCAGTCATCTCTCGATCCACTATATTCCATAGGACTTCAAGTATCAGAATCATTTTATGTTCACGGAAGAGTTAAAAGCATAAAAGAGGGAATTAGAAGGGCTGTTGATGTTTTAAGAACGGTTCTACTTCCAGATCCAGAAAAAAGGGTTGGTAATTACCCACATGAGCTTAGCGGAGGTATGAAGCAGAGGGTGACCATAGGTATCGGAATTTCAAACGATCCCAAGATTTTGATCGCGGATGAGCCTACCACCGCACTCGATGTAACAGTTCAAGCACAAATTCTCGACCTGATCAAGGATATGAAAAACAAGTTCGGTTCAACAGTTCTTCTCATAACCCACGATATGGGTGTTGTCGCAGGAATGGCGGATAGGGTTGCAGTGATGTATGCGGGGAAGATCGTTGAGATGGCTGATGTCTTCACAATCTTCAAAAATCCCCAGCATCCTTACACCCAAGGACTGCTCAAAGCTGTTCCGAACCCACTCTTGAAAATAGACAGACTTGAAACCATACCCGGTACGGTTCCGAGCTTGATTGATCCTCCCAAGGGGTGCAGATTCCATCCAAGGTGCTTGGAGGCTTCGGAGATGTGCAGAAGTAGCGTGCCCGAGCTTAAAGAAGTTGAGAATATGCACTATGTTGCATGCCACAACAGGTGAGAAAAATGGCACTCGTCGAGGTTATAAATCTGAAAAAATACTTCCCTCTGAAGGGTTTGTTCTTTACAAAGGGGTATGTAAAAGCGGTAGATAATATCTCATTCCACATAAACAAAGGAGAGACTTTTGGACTTGTTGGTGAGAGTGGATGTGGAAAAACAACAGTCGGAAGGTTGATTCTGAGGTTGATCGATCCCACCGACGGTAGAATCCTCTTTAACGGAAAAGACATAATGAAACTAACAAAAGGAGAGCTTAATTCCTTCAGGAGAGATGCACAAATAATGTTTCAAGATCCGTATTCTTCCCTCAACCCAAGACAGACTGTTTTCCAAATTGTCATGGAACCCGTTAGATTTCACGGGATACATGTTGATGATCCAGAGAAGTTCGTCGTAAACCTTTTAGAGAGAGTGGGTCTTAACGAGAGTCACCTGTATCGCTATCCTCATGAATTCAGCGGTGGACAGAGGCAGAGAATTGCAATTGCGAGAATACTCTCCCTTAACCCAAATTTTGTCGTCTTGGACGAGCCTACTTCCGCCCTCGATGTATCGGTGCAAGCAAACATACTCAACACGCTGAAGGATATTCAAGTTCAGAACGACCTAACATACCTCTTTATCAGCCATGATCTCGCCATTGTGAAGTATATGAGCCACAGAATTGGTGTTATGTATCTCGGAAAGCTTGTTGAGGTTGGAGACTCCGATGAACTTTTTGAAGAGCCGTTACACCCCTACACGAAAGCACTGTTCTCCGCCATCCCAATCCCGGATCCTGACACAGAAAAAAACAAGGAGAGACTTGTCGTAAGAGGTGAGCCTCCGAGTCCGATTAACCCACCATCAGGATGCAGATTCCATCCGAGATGTCCGTATTCAAAGGACATATGCAAAGAAGAAGACCCAGAATTCAGGAAAATAGAAGAAAGAGAGGTTGCATGCTGGCTCTATTAACCTGACAACCATGGACTCTCTGAATAACACAAACCTTAAGCATTCAACACACTATCTCGCCCACGACTTCATCGAAACTCACTTTAAACCCGAGATCGATTTCGTACAGCTTCTTATAAACTCCATCAACTGGCTTTCCATCTGCTATTTTCAGCTTAAATAATCCGAATTTACCTGGAGTTAAGGGCTTTAACTCCTCTAAAATTCTTTTTGAGTACACTAACTCCCTTTCCAGAGCAGATCTCATCTCATCTTCTTTTATCTTCCTCGACCAGCCGAAAGGTATAAAAAGCACTCTCAAGAGATTCCACTTAGCGTAATCCTTGCCTCTTTTCGCTTTTACTTCCCCAAGTTTTGTATCAATCTCTTCAAGGATCTTCGAAACGAGGTGTTCAAGCTCCGAACCTCTGAGAATCGGTTTCAATACATGTGTCTCACCCTCTATGTTCAACTCGATGTTGTCCGATGATCGGATCAGACTTGCAATTCTGAATCGCTCGCTAAGCTTTTTACTGAAGTAGGCATCCATCCAAACTTCCTTACCGTTGGCGATCTTGAGAGAGATATAAGGAATGAGTATGAAATCCATATTCTTCCTTGTAGTTCTTGAAGATAAAGTTTGGGTTCAACTGGTTGTACTAAGTATCGGTGTTCGGTTTGGATTGAATTTAGGTCGGAAATCAAAGTAGGTATATCACCCACCCCTACCTTGCAAGATTGCCAGCGGAGTATTGCCACAAAAAACTCGATGAATGCATCATTCCAACGCAATCTCAACAGCCTTCTTAGCATGTATGTATGTCGTGTCGAAAATCGGTACCTCCACATCATCCTGCTTAATAAGGAGTGGAATTTCCGTGCATCCGAGGACGATTCCCTCAGCACCTTTATCGAGCAAACCGTCAATAATTTCAAGGAATCTCTCCTTAGACTCCTCTTTAATTATTCCCTTGCAGAGTTCACCGAATATCACATTGTGCACGAAATTCCTATCCTCCTCCTCTGGGATAACAGATTTGATTCCGTGCTTTTCCAACCCATCTCTGTAGAAGCGGTCTTCCATCGTGAACTTCGTTCCGAGGAGTCCCACAACATCCAATCCCTTCTTTCTAATTTCCTCCGCGGTGGCATCGATTATGCTAACCAGCGGAATTCCTATCATCTTCTGTACATCCTCCGCTACCTTGTGCATTGTGTTTGTACAGATCAGAACCATGTCCGCTCCAGCCATTTCGAGCTTGCTCGCAACCTCTCCCAAAATTTTTCCAAGCTCATCCCACTTTCCTTCCTTCTGCCTTACCGTAATCTCCTCAAAGTTAAAGCTATAAAGAAGACACTTCGCAGAATAAAGCCCTCCGAGTTTTTCAGCAACAAGCTCGTTGATAATCNGGTAATATTCAGCGGTAGATTCCCAACTCATACCNCCAAGAAGTCCAATAGTCTTCATGATGTGAAATAGAACATGGAAAATATTAAATTTTCTAATTCAAGGACACAGTCATTCCAAAACTTTTCGTAAGGTTTTTAATTTATTTTTTACATCATAGAGGTGTGCTGTAACAAATTACAGCCAGCATAAGTCACAGAAATGATACCACAATCCAGCGGGAGAGGATAATTTGGAGAAAATAGGTTATTTCTGCACATTCACACCTAAAGAGATTATCTATGCAGGAGGATTTCTTCCAGTGAGGATGCTTGCGAACAATCAGCCGATAAGCCTTGCAAATACGCACCTCCAGAGCTACTGTTGCTCACAGGTTAGAGGCTGTCTCGAAAGACTGCTGAGCGGGGAGATCGAGGTTTATGGAGTGGTTTTTACGAGAAGCTGTGACTCTTTGATGAGGCTGGCAGACATCTGGGAAAAAAATTCAAAAATGAAGGTATACAACATAGAGTTTCCAACAAAAATTAATTCGAAATCGAAAAAATACCTAATCAACGAGTTCTGGGAGTTTAAAAATGTGATTGAGAGTTGGAGCGGTAGAGATATCACACTCACCAGCCTGCTCAAATCGATAGAGCTTTATGAGGAGATTGAATCCCTCCTTAGAAAACTGTTCGAGCTGAGACCCGACTACGAGATGGTGCTAAAAGCCGAGACAGAGGCTCCAGAAAGAATCATAAGAATGTTGAGGGGAATGTCGAGGGAGGGAAAGTTCAATAGTGGAAAGCAAGGAAAAAAGGTTTTGGTAACGGGAAGTATCTGTGTTGTTCCAGAGATAATGAATATTATAGAGTCCTCCGGTTTCCTCATCGTTGACGATCTATGCACAGGAACAAGATTCTTCACAAGCGATATCATCAGAGAAGATGCACCATTGAACTCACAATTGAACTCGCTTGATGAAGCTGTAGAGTATCTGGCAGAAAAATACCTTCTGAAAACACCGTGTCCAACAAAACACTATGACAATGATAGGAGGTTCAACTATGTCCTCAACAGAGCAAAAGATGTTGATGCGGTGATCTTCCTCCTGATGAAGTTCTGTGAGCCGTACTTCTTCGACTACCCCCAGCTGAGAGATGAACTCGAAAAAATGGGTAAGAGAACCCTGCTTATAGAAATTGAGCATCCAGTATCAGTGGAGCAGATAAGAACGAGAATCGAAGCTTTTGCTGAGACCCTATAAATGAGTTAATGGGTTAATACAGGCATTAAAAAGCTAGAAAGGTGATGAATATGGGCATTAAAAAGCTCGAATCAACAAAAAAAATGCGAGAGATCATGCTTGAGTACTACCTTCAAGGAAGGGTTACGGAGTTTAATGGCTGGGTTACGAGTGGTGCACCCGTCGAATTCCTGTACGCCATGGACATCTACCCCGTGTATCCGGAAAACCACAGTGCGTTGATTGGGGCAAGTAAGCTCGGACCGGAATTCAGCAAATATTCAGAGGAGAGGGGCTTTTCACAAGATTTGTGCTCCTATGCGAGATGTGATATCGGTTCTGTGTTTGCGGGAACGAGTCCTGTGGGTGGATTGCCCAAGCCGAGCTTTCTTTTTGCTTGCAACAACATATGCAACACTGTTGTGAAGTGGTATGAGGTTCTCTCTAGAATCTTCAAGGTTCCATTATTCGTTCTCGACATACCCTTCATCAGGAAGGAGATGAAAGAGAGATACATAAACTATGTAGAATCACAACTTTACGACTTCATAAGCTTTCTCGAGAGAATAAAAGGAGAAAAATTCGATGAGAGAAGATTTAGAGAGGTTTTGAAGCTTTCTGTTAAGGGTGTAGAGAAGTACAGAGATGTTCTTTACTCAGGCAGAAACAAACCATCCCCTCTAACATGCTTTGATGCATTTCTGAACATGGCACCGATAGTCTGTTTAAGGGGGACAGACAAACCGGTAGAATTCTACGAGTACATGAAGGACGAGCTTAAAGGGAGAGTGAAGACGGGAATTTCTGCAGTGGACAACGAGAGGATAAGGCTACTGTGGGACAACATCCCAGTTTGGTACAGATTGAGGTGGTTTGCAGAGTTCTTCGCAGAGAGAAATGCATGCATGGTCGCTGACACATACACCAACGCTTGGGCTGGACTTCTTGAGATAGACAAAAGAGACCCAATAAGATCCTTAGCAGAGACCTACATAAAAATATATCTGAACATAGGGATCGACAGTATGGTAGATTCCATCAACAAACTGATCGATCTGTACGATGTGGACGGTGTTGTCATCCACAGCAACAGAAGCTGTAAGCCCTATTCCTTCGGGCAGTACGAGATCCAGAGATTGCTCGATGTTCCATCGGTGATCATAGAAGCGGACATGACGGACAGTAGATCCTTCTCCGAAGCTCAAATCCAGAACAGGCTGGATGCTTTCATAGAACAACTCGAGATGGTGAGGTGAGAGGCTTAACTCGACCTCCTCTAAAAATACACGGTTAAAGGCAAACCAGATATTATCTGAACAATTATTTTTTTCTATTGGATTAAAAAATTTGAAATTAAATCGAACAATTTTTTAATTTAGAAGGATACTATCAATTGGTGATTTGGTTTGAGAGAATCGGATGTCCGGAGACTTATTGACAGCATCAGCCTACCCATAAGCATCGTTGATGGAGATTTCAATATTAGATTGGCTAACAAAAAAATGATCGAATATTTCGGCAACATAGAGGGAAAGAAATGCTACTCAGCGATACACGGATCCGAATCACCGCATAAAAATTGCAGAATCATCGCATACATGAGGGAGATCAGAGATGAGATGGAATTCTATGAGGATTCCATGGGCAGATGGTTCAAAACCACGGTTAACGAGATTGATTTGGATGGGGATAAGGTTTTCATCCACATAATGGATGACATTACCGAACTAAAAAATGTTCAATCTGCATTGAAGGAATCCGAGGAGAAATACAGAACCCTCGTCGAAAAGAGTCATGATGCTATATACATCACCGACGGTGATGTCTTCCTCTTCGTGAACGATAAGGTCTGCGAGCTTACCGGGTACAGCAAAGATGAGCTATACAACATGTACCCCTTCTCGATCATCCATCCTGAGGACAGAAACAGGCTCATGGAAACCGCGATGGAGAGGCTGAAAGGTGCTAATCCACCGGAGACATTTGAAGCGAGAATATTGAGAAAAAACGGGGAGATCAGATACTGTGACTTTTCCGTGAGCACCATTGAATATGAGGGGAAAAAAGCGATTCTTGGAACCGTTAGAGATAAAACGGAAAAAATACTCTATCAGAATGAGCTCAGGAAGAGGGAAGAACTGTACCGAACCCTTGTCGAGACGATAGATGATGTCGTCTTCACGCTGGACTTGGAAGGAAAGTTTACATTTATCAGCAACAACATAACCGAAAAAACCGGATACAGCAGGGAGGAACTCATTGGAAAGCACTTCACAGCTATTATTCCGGAGGAATACCACGACATGACACTTAAAACATTCAAGAAGGGGATAGAGAGCGGAGAAGATGCCATGTACGAGATTGAAATTCTAACCAAACACGGAGATAGACTCCCTCTTGAGATTAACATGACGACAATATTCGAGAACGGTAAGATAGTAGGAAGAATCGGTGTTGGAAGAGATATATCTGAGAGGAAGAGCCTTGAGAGAGACCTACAAAGCAAGAACGAACTTCTAAGATTGATCAACAAAATACTCAGACACGATATACTAAACGACCTTTCCGTTATAGAGGGTGCAACAGACCTCCTCGAAGACTTCATAAAAGACGACGGAAAGCAGATTCTGGAAGCTATAAGAACCGCTACCCAAAGGGGCATAGAGCTAATCGAGGACATGCGTGAACTCGAAAAAATTACCGGAAAAGGAGAATTCAAGCCAATAAGCCTTAGAGAGGTTTCAATCGAGATTATGGATGAATTCGAAAAGGAATACGATATCAAATGGGAGATCAAAGGAGAGTGCATCGCCTACGCGGACGATACGATCAAATCAGTGATATCGAACATAGTCAGAAACTCGATAATTCACGGAGAATCCGAGAAAATCGATATACAAATTCAAAAAAAGAAGGATGTGTGCGAAATCGAGATAATAGATTACGGCAAAGGAATTCCAGATGAGATAAAGGATAAAGTATTCGAAGAAGGATTTACATACGGTGAAAAGGGTAGAACGGGATTGGGGCTCTTCATAGTTAAAAAAGTGGTAGAGAGATACGGCGGAGAAGTGAAAATAAGGGATAACGATCCAAGAGGAACCATAGTCTCAGTGAGATTGAGACCGTTCTCCTGACTTTAAATAAGTGCTTTAAAGATGGATGCACCCGACAGACGCTCAGTAAGGATTTGAGCGGTAGATCAAAAATCGTGAACCAGCTTAAACAGGTTTTTCACAGGTAGGAATAGGTTCTTCCTTCTGATGTCTTCAATATCTTCCCAGTACCAACCTCTTTTTGGTTCCCCACCCCTGTATTCCGCTGACATCCAGATGGTGACATAATGACTCCCTTCCTTTTCAAAGATGTCATTTGTAACTGCTAAAAACCTTAAATTGTCGATTTCGATTCCCGTCTCCTCCTTAGTTTCCCTTTTTGCACACTCCTCAAAACTCTCTCCAAACTCAAGGTGTCCGCCGGGAGTCTGCCAAGTGCCGTAACCCAGTTCACTACTCCTCCTTCCTATCAAAATTTTACCATCTTTCTTTACAACAACCGCTACACCAACTCCCGGTCTCATTATGAGGTGTTCGCAAGATAAGGAAGAAATATCTTCCGGTTTGTGGAGTGGTCTTTTGGATGAGGTTTCTCGAGAGGTGAAACTACGATACTCTCTACTACGACATTCCCATCTGTTCATCTTTCGGCAGAATCCAAGACAAGATTAAAGCCAGCACAAGAGGTGCGGTTAGGAAAGTGAAATATACTCTCGAATTTCCGATGAAATACACTGCAATGATTGTAAGTGCGACGGAGATTGCTCTGCTCGTAAGCCCAACAAAACCTGTCGCACTGCCGTGAATATCTCTACCACAGTACTTTCCTATCCAGTCCATGATAATTGCATAAGCGGGTAGCATCAAAAATCCGCTAATCGGGAGAAAAACGAACAGTAAAATCTTGTTGATCGCAAACACGAGAACCGCGAAGAATACTGCTATCAGAGGTATTATTGTTCTGAGATAAATTGTTCTGATGCCTCTCCCCGCAATTTTATCAGGAATTAGCGCAACACCTATCAAACCGAGGATTATCGATAACGCCACCACATCTCCTGCCACACCTTCAAGTCCAACATCCCTTAACGCAGGTTGTAACCATGTTGCAAGATTGTCGAATGTTGCAACACCCAAGCCGAGTAAAGCACCGATGATCCACAAGTCCCGTCTTCTGATGACCTCACCCATTCGATCTACAACCTTTCTCTCCACACCCCTTGTAAACTCCATCCTTCCAGCACCAAACAGAGTGAGCAAAAAATCCCGCTATCGAGATAACGGAGATGGGGAGAATTACAAGCCTTATACCGCCCATCGCATAAAGCTTGGTTCCGGTAGCCAAGGCATAAACCGTGCCGAGGTACATTGAAAGACTGAGAATGGAGATCATACGGGGTCTTTTCTCCTCACTGTAGGTCTGAGATGCGTAAGGTACAAATGCATTCAGCAGGAATGGCTGCCCTATCGCCCCAGCTAACTGGCAGGAGAACAGCCAAAGATAGTTTATACTCACCAACCTTCCGAACGCTGAGATGAAAGTTGTTACCACTCCAAACAGAAACCACCTTTTGAAATCTTTGTCAAGCAGAATACCGCTCGGAATCGTCAACAGAAGAAAGAAAACAGGATATGTTACCGCAAGAAATCCTACAAGCTCTACTTCAACACCTAAGTCCTCTGCAACATATGTTGCAATAGGGGAGAATGTCACCCATATCGCTTGAGATGAGAATACGATGAGAATGAACCCAATCGTGGAGATCATCAATCTATCCACTCTATTCAGTATCGCTTTATTTGGCATACCGCTTGACATGCTACTCACCCTGTACCATTCATCTCTCAATTCCCTTCGAGAAGATGATAGATTAAGCTATTCGAACCACCGAATCACAATCTCTTTTACCATCTCAACCGCAACTTCCTCGGGTATCGCATCAAGAATTAAAGGAATTACCGCGGAATCGACCTTCCCAGTGTTAAGATATTCGAGTATCTTCTGGAAATCTCCGCTTTTAATAGCATTGAAAATTGTTGTTTCTTCTGAGGGCATCTCTATGGCTTTCTCAGCATCCCTGATGAATTCTTCAGCCAAAGAATCGTGGATGGGGCTGATCGTCAGATGAATGTTGAGAGGGATATTATACTCACTCAAACCCCTCTGCAGAGGAGTGTGCCATCCAAGCAACCTCATATTCGACACGAATCTCGTGAGCTCAATCTCCGAATTGTAGAGAGACAGAACACTGCTCTCTATGTCGCCAACACTTCTGAAACCCAATCCTCTTAACCCACCGTATATTTTATCCCTCGCAGATAAGACTTTCTTTGCCAAGCTCTTGTACCCATCCTCACCCAAATACCTTATAACCGCATAGGCTGAGGCTAATGGCCCGATAGATCTCGAAGACAGCACCGCTTGATTTACAAACACATACCCCGGTGAGGATACATCAACATACATCGAGTGTTTTTTCAGTTCAGGTGTTCTGAAAAGCACAACGGATGCCCCTTTCGGAGCGTAGCCATATTTGTGAATGTCGAGAGAGATCGATGTCACTCCTTCCACCCTAAAATCGAAAAGTGGTACTTTTTCACCAATTTTCTCAAAGAACGGCAGTATAAATCCACCAAGGCATGCATCAACATGTAAAGGTATGTTTCTGTCAAGGGCTATTTCCGACACTTCTTCAATCGGATCAACCGTTCCATATGGCCAATTTGGAGCGGATAAAGCTATCAACGCTGTTCTGTCAGTTACTGACTCGTTTATTGCATCTATATCGGCTTTCTTCCTCTCATCTATACCTACTCGCTTTACCCTCAACCCCATGTAGTCCGCGGACTTGTAAAAAGACGGGTGAATTGTTATAGGTACCACAATTTCCGGCGTGGAATTACTTCTTTTTCTGAACAGATCCCTTGCGGACTTCACCGCGAGCATTATGCTTTCTGTCCCTCCGTATGTGTAACTTCCCACAGCACTTTCTCCGTTCATCAGCTTCTTAGCAAACCCGACCACACCCTTTTCAAACTCTATAGCGCTCCTGAACACAGTAAAATCGAGGATGTTTTTGTCCGAGAATCGAATTAGTGCGTTATGAGCTATCCGCCTCAAATTTTCATCTCCAGTTTCGTAGACATACGCAAACAACCTACCAGAATAGGGATCTATGTCCATTCGCTCTACCTCATCCAGTATCTTTTCGATATCTTCAATCATTATAAATTTTTATGTAATGAAAAATAAAAATTTTTTGATTTTATTGGATGCTATCAAAACCAACAGCAAGTTTAAAAAACTCAGAAGTGTGGCTGTTTGATATTTGTAGCGAAAAAAGTTTTATTCATGCCGAGGGCGGGATTTGAACCCGCGACCTACGGATTATGAGTCCGTCGCCCCACCAGCTAGGCTACCTCGGCTTTTTACATAGATTGTTAGCAGTTTACTCTCACGGATATTAAACTTTTGCTAATTCAAAACCCCCTCCGACAACAGTTTACATTGTCAACTTTCAAAAACCACTCAAACCACCGCGAACAGTAAAAGTTCAGGACATTCCACCCCTGAGGGATCGAGACACACTAAATTAGATTAAAATTTATATTAATTCTACTATGACTTTTAATTCAATGTTTTTAAAGAAGCCTTTTTATTAACATTTAATTCATTAAGAATAGTTATAATAAACCTCCTTCTCCCAATTATCGGAATTTCCTCTCTTTTTTACAATTTATGATAATTAAATAAATGGCTTAATGGAAAAATATTTATATAGTTGATAGTATAACTAAAATTTAACATCGTTGTGAGGTGTGATTGATGGTAGAAGAACTTACCGAAAAGGAGGAAAAAATCGTAAGATTACTTTCTGATGCTGGTTTGAATCGAAATATTGCAAAAGTAGTTGTATTTCTCTCAAAATCAGGTGAAGCTATTTCAAGAGATATAGAAAGAGCTGCAAACCTCAGACAACCTGAAGTAAGCTTAGCGATGAAAGAACTGAAGGAATGGAACTGGATCAAAGAGAGAGAGCTCAAAAAGAAGGGTAAAGGAAGACCTTTGAAGAGCTACAAACTAACATTGGACATCAAAGATATAGTCTCAGAACTCGTAAAAAAGAAGAGAGAAGAGATCAAGAAAACAGAAAAAGACTTAGAGGAACTCGAAAAACTTGTAGGAATCTGACTAAGAAATAAGATGTTGAGATAGCCCGAGATTAAGGCCCTTTTTTGATTAGTTTTATTTTAATTTTGAATATTTTATTAAACTGTGTTTTCACTTCACAGTATTTACAAATACCTGTCCTTTGCACAAAATAGATAAACATCCACTTCAAACATCTACTCATGAAAATTGACACGACCTTTTCAGGAAAACAAATCCGTGTTCACATCGAAGATGTTGTTATTTTATGTCATGGATTGCCCTACGAAAAGGGTTCAGTAATCGAAAAAGGATACGATCAACTCGCAAAAAAATTCTCCGAAAACGGTTTGAATTCATTAATCTTTGATTTTTCCGGAACCGGTTTAAGTAATGGAATATTTAGCATAAAAAACTGGGTTAACGACTTACTCGAACTCGTTAACGAATTTAACTCCGTGAAAATAGTTGGATTCAGCATGGGTGGTGTTGTTTCCACATATGTCACCGCAAAGAGCAATAATGTAACAGACTTAGTACTTGTTGGGGTGCCATGTTGCTCTGATTCAATAACAGAGGATATGCTGAGCGAAATCTACGCTCATAATCAAGCTACAGGGGTTTTGAAGGGTGTAAAAGACTTTGAATCCTTTAAAGACAAATTCTTGGAAGAAATGAGGGTTTTCGAGCCAAAGTCATGGATAGACAAAATCGAGATTCCAAAGTTGATCGTACATGGAACATCGGATCAGATCATAAACTATGAACAGGGTGAGAAGCTCTTTGATCTGGCTAAAGAGCCAAAATACTTTCTGAGAGTAGTTAACGGAAGCCACTTTCTAAGACAGCAAGAAGAGGTTATGAACAGAATCAGAGATTGGCTAATTAAAAAAGAAAAATATGGAAAAGTAATGCAAGAAATATTTATTTAAGGTTATAAGTTGTCAAGAACCTTTTTAATCTCTTCAAATACACCCTCTATCGATTTTGTACCATCCACATCGTAAACTATTCCTTTCTTACCGTAATACTCGATAAGGGGTTCGGTCTGACTCTTGTACACTCGAAGCCTTTCTTTAACCGTTTCCTCCTTGTCGTCATCCCTCTGATATAACTCTCCTCCGCACTTATCACACTTATTATCCTCCTTAGGCGGATTATAAATCAGATGGTAAACTGCCTTGCATTCCTTACAAGTCCTCCTGTTAACAATCCTTTTCACGATTTCCTCCTCAGGAACAGCTACATTTATTACCGCGTCAATTTTCTTACCAAGCTCTTTCAGAATTTCATCCAGTGCTTCCGCCTGTTTTATCGTCCTCGGAAATCCATCGAGAATGAATCCCTTCTCACAATCTTTCTGAGACAATCTGTCCTTCACTATGCCTATAACAACCTCATCCGGAACCAGTTCTCCTCTGTCCATGTACTCCTTAGCTTTTTTTCCAAGCTCCGTACCCCTTGCAACTGCATCTCTCAGCATATCTCCCGTAGAGATCTGTGGAATACCATAGTTCGAAACTATTAACTCAGCTTGAGTTCCCTTACCCGCACCGGGTGCCCCCAACAAAATCAGGTTCATGAACCTTTAAAGGGAAAATTCGATTTTAAATTTTTTCATTTTTTGAGATTTTTACAAGATTTTTTGAATCTCCAGAACTTTTCAAAATTTTGAAATTCAGAGTTTTTCACCCATAAAGATTCCATCCTTGCTCCTCACTATCCTAAATTTGACATGTTCTCCCAGCTTGAGATTTCCTTTTATCGTTACTACCCTGTTTCTCGAAGACACAAGCATTTCACCGTGCATCCTCCCCCTCGCAAATACCTTTCCCTCTGATTTGTCATTCCTCGAAAAGGGTTGAGGATATCGCTCTCTTTTGTGCATCCCGAAGTCTTCTGGCTTTAAAATCAATTTGACTCCAAATTCCCTCTCCCACCATCTCAATCTATCGTAAAACTCCTTAAAGGAGACGACATTCTTCAACTTTCTACCGAATTTGTACGGGATGTATTTTTGAATACCCAAGGGAGGAAATTTCTTCCCTGCACCAATATCTAAGGAAAACTCAATGATTTTCTCAATATCTTTATCGTTTATCCCCGGAACCCATACCGGTGCTATGAGTAAATCAACCCTGCTATTCGCAATTACCTCTGCAATCCTTTTAACCCTGTCCACCGGATACCTAACCCCGGTCAGATGCGATGCGACCTTCTCATCCAATGAACTGATTGACAAGTTCACTCTTGTAATATAGTCTTCCAACAAATCAAATCTTCTTTCGGAGAGCAAAACACCATTAGTTTGCATTGAAATTATTGATATCTCCCTTATTCTGCTTATCTTATCCAAGAATTCCTCCATGTACGGATAGATCATAGGTTCTCCCTGCCCATCGATGTGTGCTTCAACTCCCTTTCCCTTGAACTCCGAGACATCCTTCACCCACTCATAGAGGTAGTCTGGATCAACGATATAGTCTGTTACCCTCGTTCTGCTGTTTTTACCCTCATCCACGCTACAAAATATGCACCTGAGATTGCATCCCGTTACCGGACGAATCTGGATTAGATTCGTTCCCCTATCAATCACACCAAAAGCAGAACTGCCCATCAGGGGTATTCCACTCTCTTTTGTGATGAAAACAAGCTCTCTTTTTGTGATGTGATTCAGTACTCTCTTCTGGTCACAAAAAGAGATTATGTACTCCTTATCCCTCCTTCTGATCAATCTGTTATATGTCTCCTTGGGAATCCTAACCTCTATCAAGTCCCTTAACACAAATACTTTGTCCTTACCACCTTCAAACTCCCTTATCCTAAGTTCGTTGCTTCCACCGTTATCCACACAATTTTTCCCCGACCACTGTAAATAAAATTAATCACCTCGAGATGGTATTACATCCAAACCGTGCTACCTCATACCCTTTATTTGACTGTAAACTTCTTCTCCCTTTTCTGTTAAGGAGAGGACATCTTCCGATTTAGAGACAATCTCATCCTCCACCAATTCCTTTATCAAACCGCTTACCACACTCTCTGGAATTCGAGTGTGCTTCGAGATGTATCTTGTGTCGGAGGGTTTCTTTTTTAGTATTTCTATTATTTTCATTTTGCTCGGATTAGATGTGATGTGTCCAACAAGAGACTGCAAATCTCTCATAATTTTATCTACCCTTTCTTAATATTTAAATTTTGACTGAGATGCAAGGTTTTGGACTGCAGTGTGCAAATCGAAAGTTTGGATTCAGAAATTTAGCATCCTTAGGCTTATAAGCTTAATTTCCCTTCGCAAAGTTTAATAAGCGGTTGGGAGATAATATAATGGTGGGCTAGGCTGGGGGGTTCGGCGTCCCCTGTAACCCGAAACCGTCGATATGCGGGAGCCGAAGCCGAGGGAAGGTTCGTGGAGCGAAGGGGTTCGCTCTCTTCACCTTCGTAGAGTCCCCGTCCCGGCGGGCTGACGGTTACTGTTCGGCTGTCCGGAGGGACTGTCGGCAGTATTTGCCGGGGGAACCAGCTCAGGCCCGGAAGGGAGCAGGCTTACCCCGGACGGACGGCGCTGTCGGGGTTGCGGGGAGGAGAAGGTGTCCTGAGCGATCCTTCGCAAAGCGAATCGACCCGAGGCGTGCCCACCTTCTTGTTTAACATCAATTATCATGTTAAACATATCAAAAATTCATCGCTGTTTGCTAACAGATGCCAACGGAAACTATTTTATTTTGTTTTTTGCAAAAAACCTTATGAAAAAAGAGGATATAATCGGTACATTTTCGGTGATCCTCGGTGCAATTTTTATGGGTACGGTAGGCATATTTATCAGAAACATCGAGATGAACTACATCCAACTAACATTTTTCAGATTCTTTTTCGGCTTTATGTTCCTTCTCATAGTTATATCAGCCAGAAAAGAGAGGCTTAAGTTTAAGAATATCCGGTTGTTGGTGCTGATCTCAATCATAAATGTGCTTATGGTCACCACATACATTCTCTCGGTTCAGCTGATTCCTCTCGGTATGGCTGCATTACTTCTTTATTTAGCCCCGGTTTATGTCATACCTATAGCCTACATAACAGGTGAGAGAATAAACCCGAGAGTTCTCATAGCTCTTCCAATAAGCCTTTTCGGATTGTTCCTCATGCTGATGAATCAGGGAGTCATAAATATCGGCATAATATTCGGACTTGTTGCCGGGCTATGCTATGCATTCTATTTCTTCGTGATAAAGAAGCTAAGACTCCATCTCGAATCTATTGAGATCACCGTCAGTTATTTAGGAATTTCCTCTCTGATTTTGCTTCCCTCCCTTGCTATGCCAGTGTCAATATCCAACTCCGAGATTCCGTGGCTGATTGGGCTTGGTCTCATCCCAACCGCAGTTGCATTCACCTTGTTCAACTACGGCTTAAAGTACTGCAAAGTAACAGAGGGTCCAATATTCGCTCTTGTAGAGCCAGTATCAGCTGGATTCTTCGGATATATATTGTTTGGTGAGATCTTTACACCCATTCAAATCTTAGGAATGGGTTTGGTCTTATTGGGAATTGGAACAGCGATTAAAGAGATGGAGGGCTGATGGGATAACAGGTTAAAAAAACCAAAAATAGAAGGGGTGTTCAATCTGTGTTAATCCTTCTCAATCCTCCCTTAGATGAACACATTGAACAACACATACGCAAGAACGAGCATAACCAAGGAGTGCTTTATTCCAGAAGAGATGCTCCCCTCTCCCATAACTCCCGCAACGATTCCCGCAAAAATTCCCTGAAATATTGATGCGTGCATAAATATGTTCTTGTATGTCTCAGTGTTAATGCCCTGAAGCATTGTGAAACCTGATCCTCCGGCTCCAGCAACTTTTTCCGCACTTTCTGCAAGAGTGGAGAGGAAAGTTGTAGATATGATATAGACTATCCCTATGAAAACGAAGAAGGCTATGTAAACTATAACCACATACATGAACATGTTCGTCAGTCGCTCTCGTCTCATCAGCTCCGCATTCGATGCATCCTTTGCAGAGATCATCAGAACCTCTGTAACATTTCCTGTAGACTTTAGAGCTTCGTTAAGCAAGGTTATCGTTCTTGAAAGTTCGAATACTCTAAGTCTGTTTGCAAACCTTACAAGAGCGTCGTTCAAGCTGATACCCCAGTCGAGATCCGACTTTATCTTCACGATGTCCTTCCTAAGCGGAGATGTATCGGATTTTGCAATCATAGTTATCGCCCTGTATATGGGCATTCCACTCTCATTCGCGGATGCGAGCTTATTAAGGAAGACTGGTGTCAGTCTGAGAGCGGTTTTTATCCTTCTCCTTCCAGATTCATAGAATATAACGAATGGAAGGAAGATTATAACTATGGATATGAACATGTAGTCATCGAAATAGAAGAACCAGTTCATGAAATCCATTCCCATTCTATACGGGTAGAGCATAAATCCGTACAACATAAACAGAATCCCAAGCGGAAGTGAGAATATAAATGCATAAACCGGCTTCTCTTTTACGGGTCTTAACGGGTTCTTCAAGGTCTTCTTGAAGTTCCACGATTTCAGCTTTTTATGGAACTTTTTGATTTCGTCCTCAAACTCATCCGTCTTAAGATTTTTCTTGATTACTCCGAAGCTCTCCCTTAGTTTTGGCACAGAAGATTCCTCTACTGGTGTTAATAGCTTAATCACCACCGCAAAGAAGAATGACCCGATAGGAATGACAAGGTAGATTATCGCATAGAGTGCTATATCGTTCCCCTGCCCCATCACAACCATGACAGTCTGAATGATTATCAGGAAAAGCGGTCCCGCAACGAATGCGGTTATGTAGCTTTCCGCCATTAATCCGAGAAATTCGAGGAAGTTCTTCTGATCTTGCTTAGCTCTCTCCAAATAGAACTCTGCTCTCTCCTCGAAGTATCTCGTAACATCTCCTCCACTATCAATAATGGTTATCAACCCATGGAAGAACTCACTCAAATTCTCAGAAGGTGATAACTCAATGGCATCAGATAAGGCAGTCCTCAGGTCTTTTCCAAGAAGTTCCATGTCTCGTATTATTCTGGAAATCTCTATGGATACCTCACCATACACCTCGTAATTCTCCGCAAGGCTTTTAAAGATCTCAACGATGTTCATCCCACCCTTGCTCAGAGAATACATGTAGGTTATTGCGTGGGGCAAAACTCGATTTATCTTGCTCTTCCTGTCACTTATTACCGTCATTGGATATATTTTGAATAGCAGATACCCAATATAGTACAGAACAACCGTTATCAGGATGGCAAGAAAACCAGCTACAACCCACGGACGATATATCATCCAGTATGTGTATACAGGCTGGGGGAGATTTATCGGAAAAATTACATCAGGCAATCCGATGACTTGAACAACCAAGAAAGCGGTCAAAAGTCCGATTAGGGCACCTATGAGTCCAAAAATTACAGAGATGATTTGCGCGGTTGCTATGTACATCTCCGGTGGCATTGAGATCATAGCCTGCCTTAAAGATTTTTCCAAGTAGTAGTACTTGTGTCTCTCCTTCCTTATCCTGTCTCCAAAAAGCTTGTATCCAATATAGCTCAAATAATTCGCCTCTTTAATCATAGAACCACCCTAAAACATCACGGGACATGAATCTCCATCCTCTCAAGAATGCTTTCAGGGTTGCTTTGATAGGCGTGTATTATATTCGCCACACTCTTGAATTCTCTGATGTTGTGCTCTACCATAAATTCAAGAACTTGTTTTCTTCTCTCAAGCTCCTTTTGCAATTGCTTAACNCTCCACCCCCTTGACTTCCTGATNTCCTCCAAAGTTTTTGATGCTCCGACAACCTTATGCGTGTCTCTAACGGAGTCCCACTGAAATATCGTGGATGTTCTAAGCATTTTCGTGTACGGATCGAGCCCAACAATTTCGCTTATCTCCATGTTCCTTCGAACTCTTTTTTTTCCAACATAAGTCTGTCCTTGTATGCTTATAATATCGAGAGCATCAATCATGGCTCTCGGCACACCAATCGGTGGATTCTCAAGCCTATGTATAACACCGCTTACAGTATCCGCATGAAGGGTGGAGTAAGTTGTATGTCCAGTGCTCATAGCCTGAAACAGAGTTAGTGCCTCCTTTCCCCTAACCTCACCGACAATTATGAACTCCGGTCTTTGCCTCAAAGCTGCTTTCAGTAGATCATACATGTCAATGGAGCTTTTGTCCCCATGAAATGCATCTCTCGTAACCGCGGGAATCCAATTCTCGTGGGGTAGCATTATCTCTCTCGTATCCTCAATCGTAACGATCTTGGCTCTTCTCGGGATGAAAAGAGATATCGCATTCATGGATGTGGTTTTACCGCTCGCAGTACCGCCGGCAAAAATTAGGCTCTTCTTGTTCTCTATGCAGAGCCAGAGATAAGCCATTTCCTCCGCCGAGAATGTCTTCCAAGCAACCAAATCCACGGGTGTTACCGGCTCCTCCCTGAATTTTCTTATCGTGAATGTTGAACCCCGATCAGTAACCTCCCTGCCGAGGGTCATCTGGATTCTGCTCCCATCCGGCATCGTTGCATCGACCATCGGATCTGCTATGGAAATGTGCTTCCCGCATCTCTGGGCAAGTGAGATCACAAACGCATCAAGCTCATGTGGATCATCGAACAGCACATTCGTTTCAAGGTTGGTGTAATTTCGGTGATAAACAAAGATCGGAATGTTGTATCCATTGCATGAGATGTCCTCAAGAAGTTTGTCTTCCATAAATGTTGTGATTCTCTCGTAGTGAACAAGGTCTCGTACGAGATAGTAAAGGATCTTGTAATAAGAGTTGGGACCTATTTTAACGCCGATGCTTCTCACGAGCTTATCAACTATCTCCTTTAAAACCACCTCTTTCACACTTTCCTCCTCTAACTCTACATTCTCCAGTTCATCCTTTAAAATCGTTTTCAACTCGTAATAAACCTCCATTTCAAATGGATTCAACTTTGGCTCCACAACAATATATCTCTGATCATGATGGAGGTCACTGTGAATGATGTAAACCTTGGAATAGTGTTCTTTTATCCAGTACTCGTCTATTATCTCCCATCCGGGAGGAGGGGTATATTCGATAAGTGTTCCGTGTTTTTCAGGATCGTATGGATCAAACAAGGGTTTTACCTTCTTCTTTTCTTTCTTTTTCTTTTTCTCTTTCTTCTCTTTCTTCTTTTTACCCTTCTTATCCTCCTTATCCTCATCTACTCCTTCTTCCTCTTCCTTTTCTTTTTTAACCCCAACAAATACTCTCTTCTTTTCTTTAGCTTTTTCAATTGATTCTATTGCGTGTTTTTCAATCTCATCCAACTCTACTTTTTCTTCTTCCTTGAACTTCAATTCTGGAATTTCCTTTGTGATTTCTTCCAAATCCACCTGCTTATCTACAGCCTCTGTTGATCTTCCTACTTGCTCTGATGTCTGCCCAATTTGTTCGGATACTTGCTCTTCGACTGCTCCTACTCTCTCCTCAACCGCCCCTTCTATTTTCTCATAAGAGGTTAATTCTTCTTCAACTTCCAGCTTCTGCTTCGCTTCAGGAGTCAAGTCCAGCTCAGGTTCCTTTTGTTGCTCTACTTTCGGCTTTTCACCCTCGCCTTCCACTTTACCCATGCCTTTCCCTACTTCCAACTTCTCACTAACCTTCTCAGCCTTTGGAGGGGGCAAAATCGAGTCAAAACCTCCCCCATACATCAATCCCTCTGGTATTTCAACCTTCTCTTCATCCACTTTTTTTATAATTTTGTCCTTTAATTTTTTATTTCTATCTGCATTTTCAGTAATTTCACTCACCCCATCCGAAGTAAAACTACCCCTCAGCAATACTTTAAATTAAGGTATAATAAATAAAGTTTTTCATTATAATCATGATGCATGTCTAATAAATCCGATTACGATCCAATCCCCATCCTTATCTTCCACAGAGCCTCCGCGGAAGCCCATCTGACATACTCGCTCTCATCCTCCATACACCTTAGCAAAGGCTCTATCGCCCTGCTATCTCCAATCTCCCCAAGAGCCTCCGCTGACTTCCATCTGACATACTCGCTTTCATCAGATAGTGCGGATATTAATGGCTCCACCGCTCTTTTATCCTTAATCATACCGAGAGCTTCTGCTGACCTCCACCTCACATACTGGCTCTCATCATTCAGCTTTCTGATTAACGCATCCACGCACTTTGGATTCCTAAGGTGACCGAGAGCTTCCACAACACCAGATCTAACACCCTCATCCTCATCATCAATGAATTCTAGCAGTATATCCACTGCAGAGGGGGGAAAACTACTCCAGTCCTCTTTTGCGATTTTATAGTAGATCAGATCCTCCTCACCCTCAGGAGTCCATTTCAGGTTCTCAAGAGCGTGGGCAGAGTACCTCCTAATGAACCTATCCTTGCTCCTCAACATATCCTTCAAATACGGAATAAACTTCTCATCGCCACTCCTACCCATAAGCTCGATAACTTTAAGCCTGACATTAAGACTTTCGTCATTCAGCAACTCCAATACGGAATCTGGAACTGTTCCAGTGATTTGGAAGATGGCTTCCACCGAGGTGAGCCTAATTATCTCCTCCTCATCCCTTATCAACCTGTATAAAACACTCAGTGCTGAAGAATCTCCAATATCTCCAAGAACTTTTATTATATTAACCTTCAAATCCAAACTTCCGCTTTCAAGCATCTCAACCAAAAAAGGGATTGCTGTTCTGCCCAGAGCAGACAATCTAACCCAATCCTCCTTTGCAATCAAAAAACATATCTCCTCCATCTGGTTCTCGGGTACCCATCCTTTCCTCGACAGGATTTGTGCTACAGCCTTTCTTACCCTTCTATCTTTACTCTTCAGGAGCTTTTTCAAAGAATATACCCTGTCTTTATCAAATTTAAGAATGATCTCCATAGCCTTTCTCCTAACATGCTCACTTCTATCTCTAAGGCATCTGATGATGTATTTTATACACCTCTCCCCACCGAGTTCTCCGATAGCCTCCAAGGCTCTCAACCTAACATATTCGTTCTTATCCTCTACTAATGGGATAATGTAAGGTAAAATCCTCTCATCACCTATATTTTTCAGCGAGATTATCGCCCTCCACCTCTTATAGTCATCTTTATTTTTCAACATTTTTATAAGACCCTTTATATCCTTCTTTTTCTCCATCTTTTCAATCTCTGGAGCGAGAAGTGACATAAAGAGTTAAACAACAATAAACTACAAAAAATTTTTGATAAGCTATAAAATTTAGAAAGATTTTAGTTATTGAAAAACAACTTTAATTTTCTCTTTCCACTAAACAAAAGAAAAAAATGAATCCGGTTCGAAAAATGATGAATTCCAAAAGCTATTTATCCTCATTCCGTATGTAATAATAGTAATGAGGAAAAAGATACTCGTGGTTGATGATGATGAACTCCTCAGAAGAATTTACAAAGCAATGTTATCAGGTGAGTTCGAGGTAATTGAGGCTGTTAACGGAAAGGAGGGTGTGGAAAAATACATTTCACATCTTCCTGATTTGGTTCTGATGGATATTAAAATGCCGGTTATGGATGGAATAACCGCTACAAAAGAAATTAAGAGAATTAACCCCGATGCGGTAGTTGTTGGAGTTACCGCCTATGCTCCAGAACTTGGGGAAGATANGCTCTCTGCTGGAGCGAAAACCGTTATACCAAAACCGCTAAAAAGGGAGGAGTTCGTGGAGATGATCAAGAAACTGCTAAAATCATAGACAATATGAGGCAAATCACCTCCAAAAATCAAGGTTGACCCAAAGGTATATATAACTTCAAAGATAAGTATTGGAAATTAAATTCGGAGGTAATTAAATTGGAAAATTTCGGAAATTTTGGGAGAAATCCTCCCGTAAATGAAGGAGATGTAAGAACTGTGACAATCGAGGCGATAGGTGAAAAAGGGGATGGCATTGCCAGAATCGACGGCTATGTTCTGTTTGTCCCGAATGTGAGCTTAAACGACGAGGTCAAAGTTAAGATTGTCAGGGTTCTAAGAAAGTACGGGTTTGCAGAAGTAATGGAGTAAGCACAGGAGATTTTAAAGTTTAAAGGAGATTTTCGAGTTTATCGAGATGCGTTTTCGGAATCTCAATTTTTCTTTTCTTTACTATTTTTTCCGCGGTTGATATGACTTTCAGCCCAGAGCCGGTAAGAACAGACAGAAATTTTTTACCTCTGATTCCAGAGTTACTCAATTTTCTGATGCAAGCTATGGTGACCGCAGATGCTGGTTGAACAAAAATACCATATCTTGCCAAAAACTCCTGAGATTCAAGTATCTCCTCATCCGTAACGGAGATCGCCAAGCCATTATCCCTTATTATCCTGAGAACCTCATTTCCACTCGGAGGATATGGATCAGCTATCGCTCCAGCTATGGTTTTCGGATTTTGAACCGGAATGACTTTTCTATCCTCCTCAAAAGCGGTAACAATCGGTGCACAACCCTCCGCTTGGACTGAGATAAACCTCGGTATTCTATCTATTAATCCGGACTCCTTTAGCTCCTTCAGAGACTTGTAAATACCTCTTAACAACCCTCCTGCTCCAGTTGGAACAACAATGTAGTCGGCGTCGATGTGATAGTCGAAATACTCAGCGATCTCAAACCCTATTGTTTTGTACCCCTCAATCCTAAAAGGTTCGTCGGAATTTATGAAGTACACTCCTTTTCTCACACCAACTTCAAGACTTTTCCTGTATATCTCCCCAAAAGGTGCGGAAACTTCGATCAACCTCGAACCGTATATGAGGATTGGATATATCTTCTCCTCCGGGATATCGGTTTTCACCAAAACCGTTGTTTCCAGATTTGCTCTTGCACCATAAGCAGAAACTGATGCAGCCATGTTTCCCGTAGATACAGTTCCTATCTTACTGAATCCAAGGTTTATAGCTCTGATAACACCTATTAAAGTCCCTCTATCTTTGAAAGACCAAGTGGGATTTAGAGTTTCATTCTTCAACAATACCTTGTTCTTCAGTGAATCGCTTATCTCTGGAACTTCAACCACCGGTGTATCTCCCTCCCCCAACGAGTATTTCCTCATCAGATCGATACCAAAAAACGGGAAAAACTCTTTGAACCTATCCCATACAGTTCTCCCTCTCTTAACTGAACCTTCGATGGTGTTTACTTCCAAAGGTTCTCCGCACCCACATTTCTGAAGCGGTTCATCGAAAGGGTGAGCTTTTTTACATGATGTGCAAATCAGCTCCATACCTCTTCTTTACAGTCACTAAAGTTAAATATTTCCCTGTTTCTCAATTTTCCCGTTTGTATGCATTAATACAAATAAATAATCCACTTATTCATACTTTTTTAAAAAATTGAACGACGAACTCCACAATTTTATCAATTTCATCAGATGATACCACACGATAGCTTGTTAAACCATCTATATTCTCACCCAAGCAGATTACAAGATGTATTTTGGGAGAAATGAATTTATCCAAAGATTTGTTTTCATTTCGAATTACTGTGTTGGTCAAATCCTCAAATTCTTCTCTATTCTTCACGACCATTACTCCATCTCGAAAACTCTTTTTAAACCCTTCTGCAAGAAGTATATCACAACCATCCAGATACCGAACCGCATCTTCCAACTCTAAACCGTCATGGGTGTGCATAGCCATTTTCACCGGGGAAAGAACAAAAACATCCGCACCAGCATTGTACAACCTGTGTGAGTCTTTTCCCTCCACATCTACCTGAAAGTTCTTGTCTGAGTGCTTCACCACACCAACACGATAACCCATGTCACTTAACTTAGAGATGACTTCTGACAAAACCGCTGTTTTACCGGAATTTGAATATCCAAAAAAAGCTAAAACTCTCATACTCAAACGAATCTTATCGTCTCCAGATTCAACGGTGCTCTCGTCTCCATCCTGTATGTTTTGTAAATGCTTGATGCGAGATCAATGCACTTGGATTCATCTCCGTGCACGGTAATTACCTTCTCAGGTTTTGAGCTGAGTGATTTGATATAGTTCATCAACTGCCTTCTATCAGAATGCCCCGAGAATCCATCAACCGTCTCAACTTGCATCCTAACCTCAACAACCTCCCTCTTACCATTCGAAGAGAAGGGCACTTCCTTCCATCCCTTCTGAATTCTTCTTCCAAGAGTTCCCTCCGCCTGATAACCGACAAAGATTATGGTGTTCCTCTCATCTCCCGCAAGATTCTTGAAGTACTCCATCACCGGTCCTCCGTTCAGCATACCTGAAGTTGCTAGGATGATTGACGGGTTGCTCTCATCTATGACATCAATTCTTTTCGATTGCGAGTCCACTGCTATGAATTTCTCAGATATGAACGGGTTTAGACCGTGATGAAATATCATATCTCTCAGAATTGAGTTGAGGTACTCCGGATAAGCGGTATGGATTGCTGTAGCCTCATATATCATCCCATCAAGATAAACCGGCACATCTACAAGCTTGTTGTTTCTCAGAGCCTCCTCCAGCACCATCATGACTTCCTGACTCCTTCCTACCGCGAATGTTGGAATCAACACCTTGCCTCCCCTTGAGATCGTTTCATTTATTACCTTAACAAGAGCTTCTTCAGCATCTTTCCTCGTGGGTTGGAAGTCTTGGCTTCCACCGTAAGTTGCCTCCATTATAAGTGCTTCAAGCCTTGGAAAGTTTGTTTCCGCTCTATCGAACAGCCTCGTTCTTTCAAACTTGAAGTCACCAGAGAAGGCTATGTTGTATAACCCCTCGCCGATGTGAAAGTGAGCTATTGATGATCCGAGAATGTGCCCAGCGTTGTAGAATGTCAACCTCACATCAGGGCTTATATCTGTAACAACACCGTAATCTATAGGAATCGTGTGCTTCAGGGCTTCCCTGATGAAGCTCGACTCGTAAACCGTTGGATTGCCTTCCCTTGATGCAACCTCTATGAAGTCAAGTTGCAGTAGGACCATCAAGTCTCTTGTTGGCGGTGTCAGGTAGATTGGGCCCCTGTATCCGTATTTGTACAGCACGGGAACGAGACCACAGTGATCCAGATGGGCATGAGTTATGACCACCGCATCAATGGAGTCCAAAGGTTGAACTTCTGGTGCATTTAGAAACGGAGATTGCTGGATATTGCTAACATTAACCCCGCAGTCGATCAGTATTTTGCTTTCCGGGGTTTGAAGGAGGTAACAGCTTCTCCCAACCTCCCTTGAACCTCCGAGAAATGTAACCCTAACCCACTTATAATCGTAAAGAACTCCCCTGTGAATCTTCTCTCCAATTCTTTTCAGAATTTCCTTTCTTTCGTCTTTAAAAGAGAGAATGAATTGTCTTACACTGTCAACAGTCTTAGACTTTATAGGCGGAGTTCTTATAACCTTAGGACTCCATCCTACCGCTTTCATTATTTCTCTGAGCATTACTCCCTGCTTTCCTATAACAACACCCGGTTTTTCAGCTTCGATTATGACTACTCCGTTTTCATGATCGAAGAAGAATGATGTTAACTGAGCATCTTCGGGAACAATCTGCTTTATTATTTCCTTCGCTTCCTCCGGCGGTTTGAGGCTTCTCGGATCAGGCCTGATGTCAATCCTCTTTCTCAAGTCCTTTGCCAGTTTTTTGATTATATCTCCACTCTCCGCTATTTCCTGTGGATTATCCACATATATCACAAGCTGTGGTCCTTCAAACTCGATATTCCTGACTCTTACACCTTTCGGTAGGGATGAGACAATTTTTTCCCTTAGTTCAGCAATGTATTCCTTGACCGACATCGTATCATCCAAAAACTACTAAAATAATGGAAAAATTGTTTATCTTTTAGAAATCTTTTGAATGATTTCATCGATTTGTTTCGGTTCAAATTGAACATATTCTTCAGGGGTTATTTTAACAAGATCTATTCCATCTCCAGAAGCAGAATCCCTTCTCATAGCATTATATATTGCTCTAACCACAACCTCTACAGCCTCATCCGTAGATATTCCATCATAATACCTATCCTCAAGAACACCATAAGCTGTTAGAGACCCCGAACCCGTTGCAACTATGTCCTGCTCCTCGATGGCTCCTCCGATCGGATCGATGGAGAAAACGGATGGGCCTCTTTTGTCCACTCCACCTATGAGAAGCTGAACGAAGTATGGAAAATACCTCGTCTGATTCAGAATGTTGGAAACAAGAGTTGCCACAGCCTTAACCGTTGGTCTCTTCTCCTTTCGTATCTCATAAAGATTCGTTTCAACCTTTATTATCCTGTAAAGGAACTGTGCATCCCCTACACTACCAGCGGTAGTCAGAGCAATCCTGTCCGCTATTTGGTATATCTTCTTAGCCCTCTTGCTCGCTATGAAATTACCCATCGTCGCTCTTTTTTCCGTTCCCATCACTATTCCGTCTTTACAAATCATTCCAACTGTTGTAGTTCCTTTATATATCTTCTCCTGCATCATGTTGTATCACTTTTTCTACTTTTTTTGATTTTTCAAAAAAAGCCATGTTATGGCAGTAATCTATAAGTCTGCTCTACTTTTAAAACTTTCGATTGGTTGCAGAAAGTTTTCAACTCCTCGAAAACTCAACTCTTTGAGAAATTTCTCGAAAAATTCGAGTTAAGAGAGAAATTAACCCTTTCAGTTATCATGAGAAATGCAGGAACTACGGTTAGAGCAGAAACCAAGCTGAAAATAATCGCTACGAGAGCCATGAATCCAAAATCGCTAAGAGCTGGGAAATCGGAGAAAACAACCGCTCCAAATCCGCCAGCCATCGTGAATGCAGATGTAACTACCGCTTTTCCTGTTCTTTCTATGGTTTTTCTTACTGATTCCACCGGAGAAAACCTTTTTCTCTCCTCATAGTACCTCTCAGACACCATAATCGAAAAGTCTATCCCAAGACCAAGAATTATAGCATTAAGGGAGATCGAGATCATCGTCTGTTTTATACCGAAAATAAACATGAATGTATTAGTAACACCTATTACCGTTGAGATCGCAAGCAAGGGAACTATAGCCCTCTTAAGCGACCGGTAAACAGAGAGTAGAAGCACGACAATAAGAACGTATGCAGACATAGTTATTATGAACTGGCTGTTGTACATTATGGTTCCGAGATGAGCCATTATAACAGGTGAACCCGTAATGTAGTACTCTCCATCCCATCCAAAATACTGGATGTCTTTCTTTAGATTCTCGATAAGCGATATCCTCTGCTCGTGAGTTGTCGCATCCGTATAAAGCTGAAGAGTTATCATCGTTCCACTCTTGTATCTCTTTATCTGCTCCTCCGGGAGCATGCTCATATAAACAGATAGCTCTGCATCGTTTTCTGGAAGTTTGCCGAACTCCTTAAGAATCGATGACAGGGACCGATAATCGTAAACGAGTTCCTCTTTCTGCACGATGTACTTTGCAAGTTCATCTGACTTTCTCAGAATATCTGAATCAAAGTTATCCGAACTTAAAACAACCGTGTAGATGTATTGCCCACCCATTATCCTCTCAAGCTCGTTAAATCTTATCATCGCAGGTAAATCCTGCGGAAACCACTTTTTCGTATCGGTCTCAAGCTCAATCTGCGAGTTGGCGTAGTAGCCGATTATTACGAAGAGAATCGCTATTGCAAGAATTTTTCTCGGATTCGATGCAGTAAATCCAGATACTAAGATTAAACCCTTCTCCAGAATTCCGGATTTATTACCTGTGTTCCCTGCTTTGTTCATTCCATCAGCATGACTCCTGTTTTCTCTACCTCTACCACTTTTCTCGTTATTTCTCTCAAGAATGCTAAGTATCGACGGTAAGAAGGTTATAGACAAGAGATAAGCAAAAACAAGACCGATAGACATTATAAACCCAAATTTAACCATCATAGGCATTCTTGTAACAGTCATAGACATGAAACCGATTATTGTTGTAAGCATAGCAAGAATGACTGCCAATCCAGTTCTTGAAACTGAAAGAACAACTGCCTCCTCCTTTCTGTTCCCCTCTCTTATCTCCTCTTCGAACCTGTTCTGAATCTGAGCAGCGTATTCGATGGACAGTCCTATCAGAATGGGCAAAGTTACAGAGATGTCCATTGTAAGCTGAATTCCAAGTATGGGAAGAAGACCCATTACAAGCGTTAGTGCACATACTGAGATCAGGAGAGGCATAAATGCCATATACTTCTTCCTCACAACACCACTGAAGGTTATTAAAAGGAGGATAACCATCAGGAGTATGGAAAAATTCGTCATGAACGCGGTGTTCTTCCTTGTGGTTTCTATAATCTGATAGCCTATCATGGGTGTACCCGTTGCTTGGGCTGTAACTCCTATTGGCTTGGGTGTGAACTGTATAACTCCTTCAATCAACTGTGCCAGTTCATTAGTCTTCTCGTGCGATGTGGTGGTAATCTCCACCATTATCAAAGCCATAGTTGGTTTCGGGATCAAATCCTTAGCATAAAGATCCAGAAGCCTTTTTAGGATTGCAGTATCCAAGGGCAGAGAGCCGTAGACTTCCACAACAATGGATGCGGGAGAGACTGTCGAGCCCACTCCATCGAGTTTCTTCAAATTTTTCTCAAGCTCGAGCATGTACTCAAGAACCTCTCTGCTGGTTACATCCTCTCCTTTGATGTATATGAATGCACTATCCTCTCTCACTCCAAAATCCTTCTGATAGAGTTGTGACTGGGAAAAAACAACATCACCGGGCGGGAAGTACTCCTTATACTCGGTAGATGTGAACCTCACATTAGATGCGGATATGGTGGATAAAATAAGGATGAAAACAACGGAGACCAGAACTATCCCAGGGTGACGGGCAATAAATCTTGAGATTGTGGTAAGAGTTCTCTCCAGCATTTACTTCCCTTTCCTCCCTATTTCCCCTATTTCCTCAGGATTTTATAAGCTATAGCTCCTATTAACACTAAACCGACTAAGATTCCAACTATAAGCGATGTGCTTGGTCCCGTTTTTGGTGTGACTTCGATTAAGGCTTTTACTGGCTCACTGATTACCCACTCCCCCTCGGGGTCTTTGTATTTTACCTCGAGATTCAGTCCGTAAGTTTTGGGTGTTGCTCCAGCATCGACCTTGATCTTGAATACAACATCCCTGCTTTCTCCGGGAGCCAAATCGCCTATGAACGCTGAGTCATCGGTTGAAGAGAACGGATCTACTATCGTGAGTCGTGCGGTAGCATCTCTTATTGCATAACTTCCCTCGTTTCTAATTGAGAAGGACACTATATCTTCGCTCCCCGCTTTTATCACCGCAATCCCTTCAATATCAAACTCAAGCTTCGGATTTACTTCAATCCCAATTTTAACCGGTGAGGTTTCCGAATACTCGTCCATCGTTCTATACCTGAGGTAAACCTCTCCGGGGTATGGAATGGGTTTGGCTTCATCACTCGCACTCACCTTAAAGATCGCAGTTTTCTCATCCCCTTTCTTCAGATCCCCAATGTAATATTCAGCACTTAAAACAGATATCGGTGGATTTGCCCTTAGAAATACGCTAACATCCTCGAGATCAGTTGTAGATGTGAGAACGACTTTCACCTCGCCCTTCGCATTTGCAAAAACCTTGCTCTCAACACCTTTAATGACGAGAGATGGTGCAGATCTAACATTAATTCCGAACGGTACGCTTTTGCTTTCCTTCAGGGTACCACTCTCATCGAGGTAAACCGCTTTAACCTTCAGCGGATACCTCCCACCATCCTTAACATTCACCTTAACATAGAACTCCGCTTTCGCGATTTCACCCGGTTCTAAATCACCGACAAAGTAGGCAGGGTTTCCAGTCGATGGCATAGCAGAAGTAGAGGCTCCAGAACCAATAGACGGACTTGAAAATCCCGGTAAACCCATTCCGGGCATACCCGGAGTCCCAGAGATTCCCACACCCTGCATTCCACCCAATCCAGACATTCCGGAGGGAGCTAAGGGTTGTGAGATCGATAGAGATGTTGCTTCGAACCCGGATGGTGTTTCAAGAACAAGGTAAGCACTCTTCGCTGATTTCTCTCCCGCATTTATAACTTCAACCTCGATCTTGCCCTTTCCACCACCAATCAGATTCGAGGTAGATACATTCAGAATCTCAAGTTTAACATCCTCCTCTTTCACATATACTGTCAGTGGAATCTCCACCTCTTTTTTTACATACTCCAATTTGTACTCCTTTGTTGAGATGGAATACTCGTAAGTTGTCGTATTCGTTATTGTTTGATTCGTTGGATCGGTAACAACTTGTGTTATGGTGTTCGTGAACTTCTCCGGGATCATTGTGGTGGAGAACGTTTCAAGTCTGACGAGCCTGTCTATGATCTCGTAACTAACCATAGCTTTGATTGAGTATCTTCCAGATTTTGCTTCATCCTTGACCTTCACAATGTACTGAAGGGTTACGGGACTCATAGCAGGGAGGGCTGGTAGCTTCTGAGGTGGTGTCTCCACCTCTATCGCAGAGTTCCCCACAAGCTTTATGGAGACATTGTATGCGGTAAAAAGCATATCACCATTACCGAAAAACTTTGCCTCATTCAAGTCGTCGTAATCAAGTTCAACTCTCTTCGCTGGATTGAATACCGTCAGCACCACTACCCTTTCTTCACCCTTGCTGAACTGGTTTGATCCAGCCATCGATATTTGAACTCCCGGTTTTTCCTCGTAATCGAGAGCTTGAGCATTTGCAATCAGGGTAATCAGAATTAACAATGCAATGATTCCCTTCAACTTCATTGTATCACCTTACATCTTGTAGTTGCTCTCCCGACGAAAAATTATATAAATATTGTGGTGAAAGCAAAAATGATGAAGATAGTCTCAGTACTGAAATCATTCGGATTCAGCGAATACGAGGCTAAAGCACTTGTTTCTCTCCTATCTAAAGGAGAGATGACTGCAAAAGAGGTATCAGAAGTTAGCGGAATACCAAGAACATCCGTATACGATGTCATGAGTTCCCTTGAGTCAAAGGGTTATGTTGAATCATACGGAAAGCCAAAAAAGTTTAAACCACTTAAACTCGAAGAAATTATTGGAATAATCTCAGAAAACGCAACTAAAGGAATAGAGTTCCTAAAAAACGAGCTACCAAAAATTAAAATGACAGAAATTGAAGAAATAAAGATTTACAGAGGTGACTTTGTTATAGAGAAGCTGAAGGAGTTGGTAAAAGAATCTAAGGAAAGCATTTTCGGCATACTCTCCTACATAACAGAGGATATAAAAGATGTGCTTGAGGGTGCTAAATCCAAGCTCGTTTTAATCTCCCTTAACGCATCCGATGTAAGAAATGCCGAATCCTACGACTTCGAGAAGAAGGAGGAGGTAATTCACAGCTTCAAAAATCACTGTCACGGCTTACTTATATTCGACGAGGTTAAAACGATGTTCATCTTTAAAGGTCAAAACTCCCTCGGAGTGGTGAGCGAGAGCAGGGTTATCGCAAGTTTCTCAAAAATGATGATGATGCCCGTTCTCAACCTCCTACGAGAAAAATCGAAAACTTAATATACAATCATTATAAATAATTGATAAATCCCCCTCCCTACTTTTTTCATCCCCCACCCAATTTTTTAATACCTATAAGTGCAAATTAGTGCTGTAATATCTGAGAGTGGTGAGGAGCGTGCGACATGACAATGAGAATGATTGCACGGGCAAGTAATGCATCCGAACAAAGAAAATATTCATCCAAAAGGACTTTCACCAATACACCAACTAAGTCCCAGCTCACATTTCCGCTGGAACAGTAGTAAAATTTATTTTACTTTAAATCAATTAAATTTTATGATGACCACTGTATGGATGTCTGCTTTGAGGTACCTTGAAAGAAAAAAATCCGAAGAGGTTGAAGAGTACAAATCCTAAGCCTACCTGTCCTGTTCGGTCTTCACAGTTTCTATCAATTTTTTACCGGCGACAATCTCATCTATGCTGTGTATCACCGCCCCAAGCTCTTCTATAACCATTTTAATATCCTCAAAACTCATATCATCTCCAACAATGGTTATCTTCACATTCTCCGTGTTCTGATCTATCTCGTACAGACTCACATTAACCCCATCGATGTTGTCGAGTTCACTGAGTCTCTTAGCAAGCACAAGGTTGCTTGGCTCGTGTGGTTTCAAAACATCCAAAACCAGCCTTTTAAATCCGGGCACAAGGAAAAGTTTTTCATGTCTTTATTTAAACATTTTTGTATGATCGATCTCCACACACATTCAGTGTTTAGTGACGGTGAACTTATCCCATCGGAGATGGCAAGAAGAATGGCTGAAATGGGAAACGAAGGGTTTGCAATCACAGATCACGGTGATTTTTCAAACATCCCAAGTATAATGGACAGACTGAACAGAATGAAGGATGTAAGGGATGATTACGAATTAAAAATCCTTTTCGGAATTGAAATTACCCATGTTCCGCCAAAAATGATTGGAAGAGCGGTAGAGCTTGCCTTAAGGGAGGGGGCAGAGATCATAGTCGTTCACGGTGAGACCATAGCTGAACCGGTAAGGGAGGGGACGAACTTCTACGCACTGCAGGAAGAAATTGACATTTTGGCTCATCCGGGTTTGATCGATGAAAAATCCGCTGAATTAGCGTATGAAAACGGAATATATCTCGAGATTACCTCTCGGAAGGGGCACAGCCTTACAAACGGATATGTTGCTAAAGTCTCGAGAAAGTTCGGATGTGAACTCGTACTTAACACAGACTCGCACTCTCCCACGGACTTCATAAACACCGCCACCGCGGAAAAGATTGCTCTCGGATCAGGGATTGAAAAAGTGAACAACATACTCGAGAATTCGAGAAAACTGATGGAAAGAAAGCTCAAAAAAGTTTAAAGTTTACCATATGTGGCATCATACTGTCCGCATTCAAAATATTTCAATCTTGGGTTTATTCCTCCTCACATAATTCCTTATCTGATTTTCAGTCATGTAATCGACCATGTAAAGAAGCTTTTCTTTTTCCGCAGAGTCTTCGAAGTAATCAAGAGAATTTACACTCTTTGCGGAATGTTCCTTTATCAAACCCATAGTTTTCGAGATTGCCTCCTCGTAACCGTACTTCTCCTCATATATCATCGGCAATGTTCTGGATTCGAGTTCGGAGCTTTTATCATCGAATATTTCAAGATACTCGATTAAGTCATCAACCATCTGATAAGCTATTCCAAGGTTTCTACCGTAGTCGAATAGCTTCATTTCAGCTTTTTTATCATCCGAAACGATCCTACATGCATTTTTAGCACTGTAAGCAAAAAGTGATGCGGTTTTATTCTCAATACATCTGAAGTAATCCTTCTCATCGAACTTTTCCTTAGTACTGAACACATCAAGCACTTCTCCCTCGGACATCATCATCCCAACATGGGAGAACTCCTTCACAACCTCCTCACCATAAACGGATGTGAGTTCCACGGACTTCGATATGAGCCAATCTCCAACGAGGATTGCTACGGAAAGATCGTACTCGATGTGTAATGTTTTCACATTTCTCCTCGTTGTGCCCCTATCGATCACATCATCATGTGCGAGTGAAGCGGTGTGAATTAGCTCTACAGCCATTGCAGCGTTAATCACATCTTCATAGCTCCCCCCACATAATTTCCCGGCAAGAAGGACAATTATCGGTCTTGTTCTTTTTCCCCCCGCTGAAATTATGTAATTGAGAGCGTTTTTCACTTTTGGGATTGCATTAGAATTGTTAACAAGATTTTCTAAGGATTCATTTATTATTCTGTATTCTTCCCAACTCTCAATCATCCCGAACACATCCGTATTAGGTTTCAAACCATTTATTTAATTTTTGTAATCAGGCTTAGCAATCACCTTAGCAGTCATCATATTGCAGTGTAGGAAGACTTTTCAATTATGATTTTATAAATTTTGCTAATGGGTAAAAGCCCCGGTATTACCGATACTTAATAGCTTTGTTAATAGCTCCTTAGTGCATAGTTGCAGTTCATCGCAGATATTTCTCAAGCTTTTTAGCAATCTCTTCTCCCTCTTTGAATGAACTTGCCTTCGTAACAATAAATATTTCCTGCACAGACGATCCTTCACGAAGCAGAAGTCTTAAATTTCCTCTTTCATCTGGTCTTAAAAATTTAGCTCTCAAACCTCCCTTCGGAGACATTCCCACTTTTATAATTCCCGGGATAATTTTCTTAATCTCCTCTTCGGAGGCTATTCTCTGGATCAATCTTCTTCCTTTTCTCCCACCGATAATCGTTGTGTGGTCTCCACCAAGTTTCCCGAGTTTACGACCCATATTCGAGACAATTTTATGCCTTAAATTCTTAAATTTTTTCTTCTTCAGTTATTGAATAGTCAGATGTCCACGAATTACAAACTCTATCTAAGAATCCCGTGAGATACAACAAAGAAATGAAAAATTAGATTGCCTCAAGTAAATACGCGTATAGGAGGGGTAGAGCAATGGTTGCATCACAATAGACCGTGACCTCATCTGCATTATCCTTCAACTTGCACCAGCTCTTAGCCTCACTTAATGTAGCCCCGCTTAATCCTCCCCACTGGGGAGAATCCGTCGTGATCTGGATGGCGGTATCAAATCCATCTGCAAGAAGCATTGCCTGAAGTGTAAAGTTCTTTGGAACTCCTCCTCCAACGATTACCACACCAATAGGCTTTTTCTGGAAACAAAGATCGAGCATGTGATTGATGTCCTTCATAAAATCGATGAAGAATCCTTTCTTCCTATATATACTAAGATGGAGCCCGATAATCGAATCGTGTAGTGTGGGTGAGAACACGGGAATCCCCTTCTCGTAAGCGATCCTTAAAAAGGATTCCTCATCCTCGAGCTTACCCCCAACCACTCTCAAAAACTCAGGAGTGGATAGAGCACCATCAAGAGATGATATGATGGGTGAAAGAAAGTTCTCAACCATCTCGAAGGCATTCTGAGAGACATAAACATCGTATATCCTATTCACATTCCTGTTTGCAAGCTCAATATCATCCGCATCTTCACTACCGATCTCATGTCGTCCTCCAATCGCCTCTACAACCTCGTGAACGATGTTTGCTCCAGTTGTCACGAGAGAGTGTATAAAGCCCTCCCTCATCATACCGGAGATTATGTTTCTCATGCCTGCAGGAATCATAGCTCCCGATAAGGTCAGAAAAATGAAGTAGTCGTTTTCAACCATCTTTCTGAACAGTTTTCCGGCATAACCGAGTCTTCTTGCATTAAAGGCTGTGTTCTCCATTCCCTTTATGATTTCAAACACAGTATTTTTCTCGAATTCAATTCCTCTGACCCTTCTTTCGTTGAGATCCATGAGAATTCAAAGATGGATGGATATTTATTTTTTAGCAAGTTGCTTATTTTTGACAAGTGGCACCCGAGTAACTCAATGACGGGTTAATAGTTGTGTACAACCCTGTACCTATCTGGTTTCGGTGAATATAACTCACCCATCTCCTTCATCTTATACAGTGCTTCCTTGGCTTTTGCAAAATCAATTCCCTTCTCCTCCGCTTTCCTCAGAATTACCTCCTCCGGTACGCCCTTTTTATAGTCTTCCTGAGCTTCAAGCTCCTCTATTATCCGTTTTATCGTGAATATTCTGTCTCTCTGAGTTTTAGATGTTCCTGTAAAGCCGTAATCGATATCTATCTCTCCCGTCTCAGGATTGAGAGCTATTTGCTCCAAACTTCTTCTGAAGATTTCTATAACTCTGTCCACATCCTCCGTCGTTACCTTGTCAGATAACCTAAGCTTCGCAGATGCCTCAGCGAGCCTTATTAAAGCCTCAAGCTGTCTTGCGGTGATAGTTACCGAAGTATCTTTTGAAGAATCCCTAAGATTGACATAGAACTCAGTTATCCTTTCTTTCGCTTCCTTCGTCAAAATAGGGAACACTGTTCTTTTGGCATAGGCTATATACTTCCTGAGGAGGTCTGGATCGATCTCAGGTTCAATTTTCTTTAATTCCAAACTCACTTCCCCAACAGCAAGATTTCTCATAAACTCAAGCCTTTCACCGATTTCATGTGTATCGAGGATGTGAGTTGCAAGAAACCTATCTCTTTCCGCATCAGGTTGATCAGTCATCACAAATATCAAATCAAATCTCGACAGGAGAGTTGGTGAGAGATCTATCTGCTCCACTATCGGAGAATATGGATCGAACCTGCCATATTTTGGATTTGCTGCTCCAAGCAACGCACACCTCGACCTCAACATCGCGTTTATTCCCGCTTTAGCAACACTGATCGTTTGCTGTTCCATCGCCTCGTGGAGTGCGGATCTGTCTTCGGCTCTCATCTTGTCTATCTCATCAACAAGAGCTATGCCCTTGTCCGCAAGAACGAGTGCTCCCGCTTCAAGTGTCCATCTACCATCTATCTCATCTCTCGTCGCTGTTGCTGTTAAACCCGCAGATGTCGTTCCCTTTCCCGTCGTATATACACTTCTCGGAGCTATTCTGTGAACATACCTCAGCATTTGCGATTTTGCAACTCCTGGATCACCCACAAGAAGTATGTGTATATCTCCCCTTATCTCGGTTCCATCAGGGAGTTTTTTCCTAACTCCTCCAAAGAGCTGGAGGGCGATAGCAAGCTTTATTGTCTCGTATCCGTAGATGACTGGTGCTATCGAGTTAACTATTTTTGTATAGATCTCCGGATCTTCGCTAAGCTCGAGAATTCTTTTTTTATCCTGCTCACTGATCTCAAATTCCTCGTACTCCTGCTGAAGAATCTCTATGGAGTTCCCTTTGAGGTAAATATCCATCTGAGGGATTTTTTTTCCTGCTATCCCCCTCACTCTTGCAGTAACTATTCCATTAACTACAACCCTGTCTCCGGGATTTATCCTGCCCGTAAGGTCTCCTTCAAGAAAAACATCTATGGTCTGGGGCTGTTCACCACCTCTTAGGTTTTCAGGATACTCCTGAATTTTAATCCTCTGGCTGTCTATCTTCTCACTTTTTTCCGGCAGAAGAATGAACTTGCCCCTTGACTGGCACTTTTTACATTCGTAAGGTTGCTTCAAAAAACTGTCATCTTGCTCAACACGAATCTCACTACCGCATGAACCGCACATGAAAACCGCATTGACAATCTTCGGTCTTACTTCCGTCACCTTTCGAACTATACCCTCAATGGAGATGAACTTCGAAACATGTTCACTTCTCAGATCTCTTATTAAGATCCTCCTCGTAGGTGGCAGATTTACAAATCTCGCCTGACAGTTTTCGAGTTTAACATCATGAATGTTATATGCCAATTCTATTCCCTTAACCGCATCCTGAATTACCTTTTCGGGATTTTCAAGCAACTCCTCAGCAAGTCTTCCTTCCCTAAAAATTGCAAGATCTCTCAAAAAATCAACATACACTGATCTTTCCGCCCCGTCCAAAGATACAATAGCATCCGCGAGTTTGTTAAGCTCGTGCTGATAATATGTCTCAAAGAACTCTCGCCAAGTCTCTGGACTGCTGTAACCAACCATGAAATTTCTTGACTTTCAAACTTCAAAATGATTTTGGTTAACTTTAAAGTGATAAAAAATTTAAAACTTCAAAATTATCTTACATACAAAAATTTTAAAAACACTCCCTCTCACCCCATTCACTTCCGCTCAGCCAGTCCCGTTCAACCTCGATCCGCAGTTTCCGTCATTCACGACACCAGCGTTAGGCATTGGCACAAACCAAAGATAGTGTTTTATATTTCAACCCCAAAAAATAAACATGAAACTCGGATTCCCCAACCACCCGAGAAAAGATGTGATCGAAGAAATAAGGTGGATCGGAGACAGCGGATTCGATTTTGTGGATCTGTTTCTCGAAGAAGATAAAGCTACACCGAACAAGATCAATGTTTGGGAGCTAAAAGAGGTGGTAGGTAGCTACTCCTTAGATATAATAGGCCACACCGCATGGTACCTTCCAATCAGCTCACCATCCAAGAGAATAAGGGATTCCGCGGTAGCAGAATTCGAGAGATATCTGAAGGTATTCCATAAACTTGAGGTCGAACTCGTCAACATACATGCGAACTGGCAGACTGGACTGTTTTCAGTAGAAGAGGTAATCAGCTTTCAAATTGAATCAATAAGGAAGATAGTCAAGATAGCAGAAGAATACGGAATAGATATCATGTATGAACCGATAGATACTCCATTCGACACTGTTGAGAACACAGAGAAGATCTTGAGTGCGATTCCTGAGCTTTATTTCCACCTCGACATAGGGCATGCAAGCCTGTATGGTAGAAAACCTCAGGACTTCATCGACAGGTTTTATGACAGGTTAAGACACGTCCACCTCCACGACAACAACGGATTGAGGGATCTACACCTACCTCTCGGATGCGGAAAGATAGAGTGGATGGAGGTGCTAAAACATCTCCTGAGATACTATAATAAAACACTCACCCTTGAAATTTTCAGTCCGGATAGAGAGTATGTTTTAGTAGCGAAAAAGAAGGTGGAAAGGTTCCTACGGGAGCACTCCTAACCATAGAAGCGAATAGGTTGGGGGTTTAAGCCCGAGTACGAAAAGAGTTTTTAACCGCCATGCTTCAACTTTAAAGGGGGAGAGGTGGTGGACGGCTAACCTTTCCTGACCGAAAGGAGGAAAGTCCCCCCACCGTAGAAAGGCGGACTCCCGCAAGGGAGTATGCCGAGAGGCATGGCAACGGAACAGAAACGATACCCGCATGGGGAAATGCGATGAAGCAAATGCAGAGGTCACCCATGCGGGATGAAACGATCCGTCCCCGCCGGTGCAAGCTTCTGCGCTCAGACTGATGCCGTCGGAACAGAAGGGGGCTTATCACCACCACTCCCCTAATCCCTGTTCTCCTCAGACGCTCTCGGGAGTGTGGATTGGTACATGCAACCTCGAACGGGGTCAAAAAATCAAACCCACTCGAGCTAAACAACTACCTGAACAACTACCAGCTAAACAATTATAAACAATGCGAGAAAATTTTCCAATTACGATGGATTGCAGGGTTGATGGAGTTAAATTCAGAAACATTATGCATCCCAAACTCGAGAAAGCACTTAAGGAGGTTGGGATTGAACAGCTTAGCGATCTTCAGATTTCAGCATTTAATAACATCTCCTCAGGGAAGGATGTGCTGATTATAGCCCCTACGGGGTCTGGAAAAACCGAATCTGCTGTGATACCTATCCTAAACGAGATGCTCAAAAGGGAAAAGGTAAATGGCATATTCCTCCTTTACATAACCCCTCTGAAGGCGTTAAACAGAGACATGCTGAGGAGATTCGAGAGACTATCAGAGAATCTCGGTTTTTCAGTGGCGGTTAGACACGGAGATACTTTGGATTCGGAAAGAAAAAAGCANAGCAGAAAACCACCACAAATCCTTATAACCACTCCGGAAACATTTCAAATCCTGTTTCAAGGGAGAAAGCTCAGAGAGGCACTATCGAATGTCAGGTATGTTGTCATAGATGAGGTCCATGAGATGGTCGATAGTGAGAGAGGTGTACAGCTTTCTGTAGGGCTTGAACGATTGAGAGAGCTTGCAGAGTTTAAGATAATCGGGTTGTCCGCGACCATAAGAGATGAGATATCCGGTTTTTTATCCTCTTCCGCCAAGGTTATTCGAGATGAGTTTGAGAAAGAGTACAGATTTCAGGTTATCAAACCAGAGGTCGCTGAAAACGATGAACTGCTTTCAAAAGAGCTAAATGTAATTCCCGAGGTTTCTGCAGAGCTGAGGATGATAAAAGAGATCTCCGAAAAGTACAGATCCGTTCTAATTTTCGTGAACACCAGACAAACAGCGGAAGCACTCGGCTTGAAACTAAAGAAAATGATGGAGGTTGAGGTTCACCACGGCTCTCTCTCGAGAGAAGCGAGAATAGATGCAGAGAGGAGATTCGCAGAGGGAGAGCTGAAGGCTTTGATATGCACATCCTCCATGGAGCTTGGCATCGACATAGGGCATGTAGACGCGGTTATCCAGTTCAACAGCCCGAGAGAGGTTGCAAGGCTTCTTCAAAGGGTAGGTAGAAGCGGGCACAGAAAGGAGAGGATATCCCAGGGATACATCATTGTGAGAACATTCGATGATATAATGGAGTCTTGGATAATATCACACAAGGCTCTGAGAAACGAGATCGAGAAGCTACGAATCCATCATGAAAGCTTAGATACCCTTGCAAACCAAATTTCGGCTATTGCTCTCGAATACAAGATGATAGATGTCAGAAAGGTCTATTCCATCTTGAAAAGAGCATACCCATACAGAGACCTCGAATTTGACAAGTTCCTAAAAATATGTGAGTTTCTCGCAAACGGAAACATTATATTCTTCGATGGGGAGGTCATATCGGGGAGAAGAAAGACGAGATACTACTTCTACGAGAACATCTCGATGATTCCTGATGAGAAAAATTACAGGGTTGTGGACATAACCACCGGAAAGACGATTGGCTTACTTGATGAGAGTTTTCTTTCAACCTTCAGCGGAGAAGTTTTTGCCATGAAGGGAGAACTCTGGAGAGTGCTTTCCGTTGATGAGGTTGTTAAAGTCGAGCCCATAGCCAAAGAAGGGGAGATTCCATCGTGGGTTGGAGAGGAGATCCCCGTCCCGTTCGAGGTTGCAATTGCGGTTGGCAAATTGAGGAGAGAGATTGCAAAGCTAAAAGACTGGGAAAGCGTAAAAAAGTTCATCGAGAGGAGATTTCAAACAAACGAGAACGCGATAAGAACTGTATTCGATGTCATCACGAGACAAAAGGAAGAGGGATACGAGATTCCATCCGATACTCTGATAACAATCGAGGGTTCAGAGAATGTTGCGGTCATAAACTGTTGTTTTGGACACAGAGTAAACGAAACCATAGGGAGAATTGTAGCCCTACTTTTATCCGCCAGAAAGGGCAGGAATGTTGGAATAGAGATAGATCCATATCGAATCAAGCTCAGTCCCGCAAATTGCGATGAAGTTACAGATATACTCCTGTCAATCCATCCAGATTCAATTCCTGAGCTTGCAGAGAGGTCTTTAATCGACACAAACCTGCTACAGTGGAAAATAATTCACTCGGCAAGAAAATTTGGATATTTGAGAAAGGAAAGTGATATGTCGAGAATTAATCTTAGGAAACTCGTTATAAAACTGAAAGATACCCCTATATATGAGGAGGCGGTTAGAGAGATCTTCACCGAAAAACTCGACATCGAGCGAGCAAAGGATGTGATCAGAAGAATTGGAAAGTCTATCAGAATCGTCAAATACAACTCTCTGAGTCCAATATCACTGGAGTCGAGAGAGCAAGCGTTCGATCTATTGTCCCCCACAAAGCCCTTCTCGGCAATTCTTGATATGTTTAAAAAGAGGCTTGAAAACGAAATTGCTGTTTTTCACTGTTTAAACTGCAAATACACCGTTAGAAGCCCTGTTAAGTTGATCGATGATCTCAGATGTCCAAAATGTGGTTCAAATTTCATTGCGGTGTTCAACGCAAGGAGAAAAATAGAAGATTTCTCGAAGAAAGAGCTATACAGAATTGCCAATCTTGTTCTCTCTCACGGCAGAAGAGCTGTTCTCGCCATGAATACTCACGGTGTGGGAGCGGAGAACGCAAGTAGGATCCTATCAAGATACTTCAGAAACGATGACGAATTTTACAAAGAGCTCATGGAGGCGGAGAAGAGATACATACGAACAAGAGGTTTCTGGGATTAAACTCCTGCATTTTGCTCATGTAGGGCTTAACAGAACAAAACGGAGTTCCCAACCTGATACATCAACCCGAGCAAAAAACAAGATAAAGCTTAAAATAATCAAAATCAGATTCTCAATTGATGGTTGAAGATGAGGTTAAAAAGTGGTTTGATTCACATTCACTAAGTGCTAAGGTATCCTTTGATGAGTTTTTAAACAGATACAAGGAAATAAAAGATCATTTTGGAGATTTGCTTGATTTTGAGTCCGCAATGGAATTGACAGAATACAGTTTCGGAGTCGTAGAGATTAAAAAAATTTCGGAGTTGAGAAAAGAAAGTGGAAAAGTTACAATCAGAGCAAAGGTAAAGAGGGTGGAGGAGATCAGAGGCTTCGTAAAAGAGGATGGGGAGGGTCTTCTCGTTAAGATCTTGCTTGAAGATGATAGCGGAGAGATAAAAGCGATTTTGTGGGATGATGCGGGGGAACTCGTGAAGGTGGGAGATGTTTTTGAGGGTTGCTTCGTCGAACTAAGTGGGTTCTTAAGAAGAAGTGATAACACAACAGAGATATCTGTGAACAACCCACTGGATGTGAGAATCATAGACATGGACTCCGAGGAGAGGAACTATGATGGAGTTCTTCTCGGATGGGAGAGAAAAGAGAGTGGTTATAGAATTGCAATTTTTGATAGGGAGTTCAAAATCATAGGCTTTAAATCAGACAGGGAACTTCCACTCTCACCCGGAAAAAAGATATCGTTCCGCTTAAGCAAAGACTACAAAATGGAAAAGTTCATGGTTTTAGAGGAGGAAACGGAGGTCGAGATGGATGAGTATTTCGACAGAATATCATCTCTCAACAAAGACAGGGTTAATATCTACGGAAGAATCAGTGGAATCGGTAAATATAGATTGCTAAAAAGAGATGACAGAACAATAAAGCTTGCGGACATCTATGTGTCCGACAAAACTGGAAGAATCAGGGTTGTGCTTTGGGGCAGTCTCGCAGAGATATTCAAGAAGGCGGATGTGGGTCAGAGAATCGTAATAGTCAACGGTAGATTTAGAAACAACGAGATACACTGCGATAGAAACACCATGGTAAACCTGCTCGATGTCGCAAGGCTGTAACTTCATTCAAAGTTAAGGGAATTTCTCAGTGCGATGATGTGGTTCTAACAACATAGCAGTTCCTTAAGCGATTCGATGAACAGATCGTTTTCTTCCCTTCTACCGATTGTAACCCTGATGTGATATCCTTCCAGCCCCATCAGTCCGGTAACATCTCTCACAAGTATACCTCTCCTCTCAAATAGATCTGTGGATATTCCCTCCTTATCTATTCTCAACAGGATGAAGTTGGCAGATGACGGGTAAACCTTTACATTCGGAATCTTGTTCAATTCCTCAAAGACTCTGTCCCTCTCCTTGCATATGTACTCTCTCACCCTCATGAAGTGATCTATACTGCGGAGACAGGCTATTGCGGTTCTTACGGATACATTGGAAAGATTAAACGGTAGTCTAACCTTCTCAATCGCGGAGATCGTTTCTCCACCTACAGCAAATCCAATCCTTAAACCTGCGAGAGAGAAGAATTTTGAGAATGACTTTACCACAACGAGGTTCTCAAACTCGTCAGTCAACCGAATAAATGTTGTATCCGAGAAATCAGAGTAAGCTTCATCAACTACAACCAATGCAGAGGTGTTTCTGAGAATTTTCTTCAGCTTAGCTTTGGGTATTGCGTTTCCAGTGGGATTATTAGGAGAGCACAAGAATATTATCTTCGCATCCTTTTCCAGAATTTTTTCCGGTGAGATCTCGTATCCTGGAAATTCAATGAAATTTATTGATGCAGAACTCATCATCGCAAGAATGGCATACAGCATATATCCGGGAATCGGAATCGTAACCGGATCTAAAGCTTCCAAATTCACCTCACACACCATTTTCAAAAGCTCACTTGCTCCGTTCCCAACAGCAATTCTCTCCTCCTCAATATCCAACCACTCCGAAATCTCTTCCTTTAGATCTCTGTAAAAGGGATGAGGGTATCGATTTACTTGCTCAAAAGCCTTTATGTACTCTTCCCTAACCGATTCAGGAGGTAAAAACGGATTCTCATTGGAGGAAAGTGAGACTACCTCACTACATTTGATCCCGTACTCCCTCTCCAAATCCTCCGGAAATTTTCCGGGATCGTAAGGGTTTATAATGTGCACTATCCCTCTAACCATCCTATGAAAATAAAAATAGTATGTTTATTTAACTTTTTAGTTCTCTATTCCACACCTAATTTCTTTTTAAGTTCCTCAACATCCTTCGAGATCTCTTCTACAGGTCTAATCTTGAATTCCTTCTCCTCCACTCCTGCAAGAGCCCAGAATAACCTCGCCACCACAACCATAAGTTTGCCAGAATTTCCGGGAGTATGAGGGAGCAAATCCGCTGCAAGATCCCCTAGAGCTTCAAGATCTTCCTTAGATATCTCGTTTATTTTCTCGCTTGCTGAGCCGAACAGAGAGATGCCCGTTCCAAGTACCTTTTCCTTCATTGCGTAGTATTTTGCAGCTTCGCTTGTTATTCTATGCACACCCATCTATACACCTCCTTTTATAAAAATTAATTAAATGTCCATGTATTTTAATATTTCCCAAGGAGTTATGTAAAGGCAGTACTGGTTCCATTCATCATACTTCAAGCTCATAAATGCGTCGAAAATGTGGGAGCCAAGTACTTTCGGCATTAGCTCATCGCTCGCCAAGTGATCGAGAGCATCCCTGAGTGTTGTTGGTAGTTCACCAACTCCAAGCTCCCTCCTCCTCGAGGGAGTTAGCTCGTAAACATCATCCATAACTGGATCGCCGGGCTCTATTTTCTTCTTTATTCCATCAAGTCCTGCTGCGAGCATGGCGGTGAAGGCAAGATAAGGGTTGCAACTTGGATCTGCCCCTCTGTACTCTATCCTTATTGCCGACGGCTTTTTCAGGTACATGGGCACTCTTATCAACGCAGACCTATTTCTGGGACTCCAGCAGATATATATGGGTGCCTCAAAACCGGGAACAAGCCTCTTGTATGAGTTGATTGTCGGTGCACACAAAGCGGTTAGGGCTTTCGCATGTTCGAGAAGACCACCAATGTAATATCTCGCTTTCTGACTTAGCATGTATTCATCATTCTCATCCGCAAATAACGGCTCACCGGAGAACGGTTCTCCCTTCCACAAGCTCTGATGACAGTGCATACCGCTCGCATTATCAAGATACAACGGCTTGGGCATGAATGTTGCAACCAAACCATGAAGATTTGCAATATTTTTGGCTGCAAACTTGTACTTGTAGAAGGCATCTCCAACAGATATAAGCTTCTGGGGTTTAAAGTCGAGTTCAACCTGTCCCGCTGTTGCAACCTCATGGTGGTGGTATTCGATGTCCACTCCGAGTTCCTCCAAGTAATGTGTAAGCTCATTCCTGTACTCTACGGTGGTATCCTCTGGAGGTGGTCTGAAATAACCCTCCTTAGGCCTTATGAAGAAACCCCCTGCATCCATCTCACTGCTATCCGGCATAACTCTTGGTGGACCCCATGAATCTCCAGCACCACCATTCGGTGATACCCACATATCCCATGACAGTTTTGTAGGGTCTAGTCCCTCAAACACGAAGAACTCTATTTCAGGACCGAAAATAGCACTCATTCCATCCTCTTTAAGCTTATCCTCATACTTCTTGGCAACATACCCTCTCGGATCGCAATCAGCTACCTTTTCACCCCATGCCTCATAAACATAGCCGAACATTAATGCAGACTTTTGTATTGGGTCTTCAATCCAAGGAATGATTCTTAATGTTGACGGATCGGGCATCCAGACGAGATCACTCTGCTCTATGGTTCTGAAACCTCTTATTGATGATCCATCGAACCCTATTCCGTTTTCAAACGGACCGCCATCTATGAACTCCCTTGCGGGTATGGAGAATGTCTGCATGAAGCCTCTAATGTCGCTAAAGGCACACAGAACCTGCTTAACATTGTTCTCTTTCAACAACTTTTTTGCCTTTTCCACATCTTCCATACTTTCCCTCCCGTTTCAAACTTATTTAACCATCAACAGATTTGGTTATATAAATTTTTTTATTGTTTCAAAGTTACTAAAGATTTTTCAAATTTTTAATTCATTTGTTGAGTAACTAAGAATAAGGTAAATTATACTAAAAAGACAATTAAAATGATTTAACGACCTTAACAACCCAGAGGAAGAATATCGAGGACTACCACAGAATGCAAGTAAAAAAATTAAAAAGTTAACCTTTAAAATAAGAGTTAATCTTTCCAGACTCCCGTATCTGTGTTCAGAGTTCCCTCCAGCTTGCTTATGAGTGTTGAACCCGTGAGATCGCCCGTCACATTAACCATCGTCCTACCCATATCGAGGATTGCATCGATGCCGAGAATCATTGCATAAGCTACCGCTACAGCACTTCCTGCCTCCAAGGGTAAGCCAATTGCCTCCAAAACCATCACAAGCATTATAGCTCCCGCACCCGGTACACCTGCAGTACCTATGCTCGCCATAACAGCCACTAGAACGATAAGTAGTTGCTGACCGAAGGTAAGGGGGATGCCCACAGCGTTTGCTATAAATATAGCACATATTGCTTGATACATCGCGGTTCCATCCATGTTTATTGTAGCACCCAGCGGAAGTGTGAAGGAGAACACACCCCTGTCAATTCCAAGCTCTTCCTCCGCCACCTTCATCGTAACCGGAAGAGTTCCGGAGCTACTTCTTGTTACAAATGCTGTTAGCATTGCCTCCTTAGCACCGTTCAGAAACCTTATGATGGATAGCTTTATGGATGCAAGAATCCCACCATAAACCACAAAGATGTGTATGAAAAGACCGATGTACAAAGCAGCAACCACCACACCAAGAGGTCCAAGAACGCCCGGTCCCTGCTTAGCGATGACATAGGCTATCAGAGCAAAGACACCTATGGGAGCATATTCGAGAATGCCCCTCACGATCTTGTACATGACCTCCGCCAGAGCATCTACCACATCAAGAGTTGTAGTTGCAACCCTGCTTAACCTCTCATCCTTGCTCTCCTTGAGATACGCTAACGCAATACCAACAACTATTGAAAAGAATATTATCTGCAGAATCTTGCCTTCCGCTATAGCATTGAATGGATTTTTTGGAACAATGTTTAAAACCACATCAACGGCGGAGGGTGGAGTTACTGAGATTACCTTCTCCTCTCCAGCCAATGCAAGTCCCTTACCCGGTTGGAATATGTTCGCCATCCCCAGCCCAATTGCAACAGCCAATGCAGATGTCAGGAGGTAGAAGATTATAATCCCCACCCCGATCTTTCCGAGCTTTGACGGATGTATACTCGCAGCACCCACTACTAAGGAGAAAAGCACTATTGGTACAACAATCATCTTCAGCAATCTAATGAACAGATCGCCCAACGGTTTCAGCACCGTTATAGGCTCACCAATGATTGCTCCAAGTACCGCTCCAAGCACCAAAGCGATGGCAATCTTGTAAATCACTGGAAAAGATAGATATCTCTCAAAAGCGGACTTGTTCTCCGGCATGATTATTCATTAACATCATCAATTTATAAGTTTTTCTCAGGTTTGTATCGATCTACGATGATATATTGCAATTTAGATACATATTGTCTGCTCAAAATTTTTTAGAACATTATATCTAAAAGATTCCATTAAAATATAATCTAACACAGGCTATTATTTTATAATTACAAATTATACATGTACTATATACGAACTACAGCGAGTTTACAAACTCTATGATGTTATCCACTGCCAGCCTTAGTTTATCCATGCTTACAGCATAAGCACATCTTATGAAGCCTTCTCCAGATTCACCAAAGGCGTTTCCCGGAACTACAGCGACATTTTTCTCCAGCAACAGTTTCTCCGCAAACTCCTCACTTGACAACCCTGTTTCCTTTATGCTCGGAAATGCGTAAAAGGCACCTTCAGGCTCCTTTATTTCGAGATAGTCTTTTATTTTTCTGACGAAGAAGTTCCTCCTTCTGAGATACTCCGTCTTCATTTCCTCAAGCTCATCCTCTCCATTCCTTAGAGCTTCAATCGCTCCTATCTGAGATGTAACCGGAGCACAGAGCATAGAATACTGGTGTATCTTCAATATCGCATCGACAATGTCATCTGGAGCAATCACATAACCTACCCTCAGCCCGGTCATAGCAAAGGACTTAGAGAAACCATTCAAAACAACAGTTCTATCCTCCATTCCGTTTAACCCTGCTATCGACTTGTGTGAGAAGTTATAGGACAGCTCAGAGTATATTTCATCAGAGATGACAATCATATCTTTCTCTATAACTGCATCAGCTATCTCCTCAAGCTCTTTTCTATCGTAGCTGACACCGGTGGGATTTGCGGGATAATTCAGGATCAGGACCTTAGGTTCGATCAATCTCGAGTTTTCAATGATGTGTTCGTATGTAAGGCGGAAGTCTGGAGAAGTTGATATTGTTATGACTCTGGCCCCACATAGAACCGACAGGGGCGAATACGAAACATATGTGGGTTCTGGAACCAAGACCACATCTTCGGGATTGATCAAGGCTCTCAAGGAGATGTCGAATCCTTCGCTAACCCCGGAGGTAACAACGATGTTGGATGGGTCGGGTGTGAACCCGAACTTGGAGTAATACCTGCTTATCTCCTCTCTCAACTCTTCCAACCCATTGTTGGAAGTGTAGGATGTAATTCCCTTCTCAAGAGAATAGATCATCTCCTCCCTGATTCTCCAAGGTGTGGGAAAGTCCGGCTCTCCAACACCGAGACTGATGATGTCTTCTCTACCGATGATTAAATCGAAAAACTTTCTTATGCCAGAGGGTTTTATTTCCAGAAGCTTTCTGTTTATCCTAATCTTCTCATTCAAAAATTATACCTCCTAAGGGACGATTGCAAGCCTTCTATCCTCCTCATCGGTAAACAGCAGGACTCCCTCCTCCTTATATGTCTTAAGGACGAAATGTGTGTTTGTGTCTCTAACCTCCGGGAGAGTCGATATCTTCTCTGAGATGAAAAACGAGACTTCCTTCAGAGACTTGCCCTTAACCACAACCTGAAAATCGTACTCTCCGCTTATGAGCCTAACAGCATGAACTTCCGGAAACTTGGCAATTCTTTTTGCTATATCATCGTAATTTTTCTCCCTCGTAAGATTTACCCTCACATCAATAACTGCGATAACAAACTCCTCTCCAACTTTCTCCCAGTCAATTATCGTTTTATACTTCAAAACCACCTTATCCTCCTCACTTTTCTTTATGATTTCCTCAATCTCAACCTCACTAATTCCGGTAATCTCGGAAATCTCTTTTGGTGTGTATTTTGCATTATCTTCGAGTATTTTTAACACTTCAACATATTTGTCGTTCTGCATTCAATCACCTTAAGCATAAGAAAGTGTTGTGCTATTTAAGATGTTTGGTGATTCGTAAAGGTTCTCTAAATACCGCTTTTTAAATATCTCCAAACACAATGGAATCGGAAGAGTTTACGAGAATTGAAAAAATATATATTCAAAATCCATTTTAAAAAAATCATGAAAGCCGTAATTCTCGCAGGAGGTTACGCTACTCGATTATGGCCTATAACCAAAACCAAGCCTAAACCCTTACTCCCTACAGGAAAGAAAAGAATAATCGATCACATTTACGATAAACTGAAAAAATTCGACATCCCTATTTATGTCTCCACCAACAAGAGATTTGAGATGGATTTTAAAGAGTGGGGAAAAGATAAAGATGTTGAACTCGTTGTTGAGGAGACTACGAGAGAGGAAGAGAAACTTGGAGCGGTCAGAGCTCTGTCCGAACTTGCAAGATCATTAAATGATGAGCTTTTTGTTATTGCAGGAGACAACCTATTCTCTTTCGATCTTGAAGATCTTCTAAGATTCTACACCGACAAGGGTTCATCGGTGACCGCACTTTACGATGTTGGGGATGTTGAACTTGCAAAGAGGTACGGTGTTGCAGAACTCGATGGAGACCGAGTCAAAAGATTCTACGAGAAGCCGGAAAAACCACCATCCACCTTGGTAGGAATAGGGATTTACATCCTGAATAGAGAGGCGGTAAGCATACTCCTTGATTATGTGAAATCAGGAGAGAAACACGATAACCTCGGAGACTTTCTTTCGTACCTCTGTACAAAAAGCGAAGTTTACGGCTATCCCTTCCAGAACGGAAACTGGTACGATGTAGGAAACGCAGATTCGTACATCGAGGCAATCAAGTTTTACATGGAGAATTTCTCGGGAGATGTAGAGATAGACAGATTTGCCAAGGTTATCCCACCAGTTGTGATAGAGGACGGTTGCACGATCAAAGGGAGGTCAATCGTTGGACCGTATGCGTACATAGGCAAAAACTGTCTGATTGAGAACTCAGATGTTAGTGAGTCTGTTATTTTCGACGGAGTGGTTATAAGGAAGGCCAAGGTTTGGAGAAGCATTATAGATGAGTACTGCGAGATAAGAAACCTCGAGTTGAACAGCTCCATTATCGGCGGGCATGCTAAGATACAGAGGGGCGATTGATGCGGGATCAAGTACCATCCTCACACCTTGAAAACATTCGAGATATCTTTTAATAATTAAGGTGTTCAGGAGTTTGAGTTCTGATCTGATTATTAAAAACTTTTTAATTATAATAGCAACAACATTTAAATTTTTAGAATCTAAACCCATGCGGTATGAAGAAAGTAATGATCGTTGGGTGTGGGACATATATGGATAGCGGATACGGGTGTCCAGGAGAGTGGAGGTGTCTAAAGGCTGCATCTCTCGGGGAGGGGAAGTTTAACGGAGAGGCAAGCGTTATCGCTTTTGTAAAGTGTGAGTGCCCGGGAAGAACTACTCTACCCAACCTCGGAATGGCTATAAAGCTGTCGGAGATGAAGCCGGAGGCCATCTATCTGAGTTCATGCTTGGTTAACGCCATCCCGAAGTGTCCGTACAGCAGTGCTGAAGAGTTTGCAAAGTTACTGGAAGAGAGATTTGGAGTTCCCGTTGTACTCGGAACACATGAATACCACTGAGCACCCAATCTCACCAACCACTCTCAACCCTAAAAATCCTCAGAAACTTTCAAAACATCTTTTTTAACCTCTTTATAGTCGTAAGTTTTTGCATTTATATTTCCAGCCTTCACACCTTTGAGATTAAAGGGGTTGAAGCATTCTCTCTTCTTAAAATACACTACAGTATCGCATCTGAACCTCTCTCCATCAACTACAACCTCTTCTACCCTTTCTCTACCCCTAACAACCGCATACTCTCCGCTAACAACATGAGTTGAGTACTTCATTCTACCAAGCATAGAATTGAAGACCTCAAGAATTGCATCATCTCCAAAAATTAGGACCTCCCTCCCTATCCTATATCCCTTCAATATCAGCCTTATTGCATTTTCCAACGAGAATATCCCTGCAGGCCTCATACCATAGATGTTAGCAGATATGGGATTTGAATCGTAACACCCTGTGCACACAACCACCTGTTCGAATCTTCCATAGTTGCTACAATCTCTACTGTCACGATCAGTATAACAACCGCTAACCAAAACGAGGTTTTCTCTCGTTACCTTTCTTACAACCCCCTTCTCAATCCTTACAGTCTTCAAAAGCTCAAAGTACTCCTCTACATAATCGATGTAGTGCTCTCTTAGCTCTGGTAAGGAATTGAAGACGGTAATTTCCCCACCATCCCTGCCCTCGAAGACTACAACATCATAACCCTTCTCGGAGAGTATGGATGCCATCCTCACTCCAGAATAACCTCCACCAACAACAGCTATTCTTCCATCCATCCTCTCACCCATTCCCTTCTTTCCAAACTACATCGCTGTTCGAGTAGTCTTTCCTCACCCTAAGACCCATATTCACCATAAACTCCACTATCTCCGGCAAACACTTCTTGCAGGACATCGTAGCTCCAGTCAGATGCTTTATATCATCCAATGTTCTACCCCCACTCCTTAGAACGATCTCGATATCACTATCGTAAACCTCTCTACAATAACACACCAACTTACCGCTTTTCGGAAGACTTAGCCTATACCTCTTCACACTCCCTTTCCTGCTCATCTTCATCCTCTTCCCGATCATCTCAACCACGAACTTAGCTATTGCGGGTGCTGATGTCAAACCGGGAGACTGAATTCCCGCGACATTTATAAAACCCTCTTTACAATCGATGATGAAGTCCCTACCAGCTATTGATCTCACCCCCGCATAAACCTCCACAGGTTTCTTAGGGATCGTTTCAAAAGCACGAGAATGTTTTCTAATTATCGCATTAACCTCCTCCCTTGTAACACTCCTGTCCTCTTTATCCCCGGTCTCGATCAAGTTGGGACCCCATATAATATTCCCATCAATCGTGACGAGAGAGCCTCCTCCTTTGGTTCTCCTATCAGGAGGCAATGGAAGAATCGCTATCAGATGCTTGGAGAAATCTCCATCATCAAACACAACATGCGATCCTTTTCCCGGAACTATTGTGAGGTCGTGACCAACCATCTTTGCAATATCATCCGCATAAAGTCCCGCACAGTTAACAACAATCCTTGATTTAAACACTTCCTTCCGTCCGTTGTTTTCCGCCAAAATTTCGTAGGAGGTGTCATTTTTCTTTATCCCAACAACCCTTCTCTCAAACTTAAACTCCACTCCATTCTCCTCTGCAAATTTTCTTGCCATAAATGTCATCTCAATAGGGTTTACCACACCAGCAGATGGGAAAAATAACCCTCCGTTTATTTTCTTCGAAATATTTTTCTCGATGCGCTTTAATTCCTCCTTCGTCAGATACCTCACTTCAACATATCTCGAGAGATATATTCTGGCTAATTTCAAGGCTATTTTGGATAAAAGGTTGGATGACAACAATATCAAGCCAACCCGCCTAAATCTGAATCCCAACTCCTTCGCTTCTTCATCCATCATTCTGTTCCCTTCCAAACACAATTTACCCTTCAGAGAACTGAAAGGAAGTTGAAACGCATGTATGATCCCGGAACATCCCTTGGTTTGACCCACACCCTGAGTCGGTTCCTTCTCAATCACCACAACACTGAGATCGTACTTCGATAGTTCTTTCGCGATAAAACAACCTGTCACACCAGCCCCGATGATTGCAACATCGTATTCCATACTTTCAAAGAGTTTAAGGGAGAAATAACCTTATCGATAATATTAAAAATAATGAAGATTAATATTGTTCATGGAGGAAGTTGGTAAAGTAACTCACTACTATTCTAAAGCAGGAGTTGCAGCAGTAGTTTTAACTAAAAAGCTTAGAAAAGGAGATAGAATAAGAATTAAAGGTCATACAACCGATTTTGAACAGATTGTTGAATCCATGGAGATAGACCATAGACCTGTTGATGAAGCTATGCCCGGAGATCATGTCGGGATCAAAGTTGTGGATAGGGTTAGAAAAAAAGATGTCGTATATCTCATTTAAACCCAACATACCAGCAACCAACTTAAACCCAAATTACTCGAAACTCCACATTCGTAGCAACCCATGGATAAACTACTTTATAACCACTTCACAACCCAGAATTTCTTGTAGAATTCCCTTCAACTCAGTCATTTTCTGATGTAAATCACTCTTAAGCGATTGGATGTTGCTTTCAACACTACTTTTTTCCTTTTCAATTTCCCTCCTCAGCTTTTCCGGATCCTTTGACTTCATTATCGATTCAAGAGTTTTGATTTTTGAGTTTAAATCGTTGATTCTTTTTTTAAGATCGATCAAATTCTCATACATCTTCTCGGGCTCATCTGACGAGATATACTTCAAGCTCTCTATCGTCTCTTTCCTTTGAGAGTCTTTTATCCTTATCGATCCTTTAACCACTTCCTCCAAGGTTTTTTCTGCCATTGTCTTAATTTTCGGATTCATAATGTCCGTCATCTTGTTCAATACTATATTTTCACCGACCATATGGGCGTAAATTCTTATTGGTTTCCTCGTTATAGCCATAACTTTTTGAATCTTCGATTCAATTTTCTCACAGCCTTTTTTAGTCTTGCTTAGCTCTTCTTTTAGTGCTTTGAGCTCATTTTTATGGGAATCAGATATGTTGTCCTCCACCTCGATTTCGTTTAATTCCAGCAACCTTTTTTCTTCCTTTTCTATTTTCGACTCCATCTCCCTGATTTCTTCGGTAATGCGAAGAACTCTCCTCCATCCGTTCGTCTCTCTGTCACCCACGATGGAATTGTACTCGTTAACAAGCGAGAAGATTTTTTTCATGGCAGTATTAACTCCTTCAAGCTCTGGAGGATTTACCGCAAATAGGATTCGGTAGTTCTTACCGATAGACACTGCGAGTTTACTGGATTTTTCGGATAAGCTGTAAAAATACTCTCTTTTATCAGACGGAAGATTCCAATACGACTTCATAGCGGAGACAAAATTCTTGGCTACACCCCTCAGTCTTGGATGGAGAAACTCGATCCCGAGGGATTCAACCTCAAGAATGAAGTCGGATACCGCAGATTTTGCTTGAGGATAGTTTGAATCAATAAACTCATCTAATCTTCTCTCATTTTCATTTATTTTCTCTCTACTCAGATTTACAATGTCATCCATCGTCATCTCCATTACCTTTTTCTTCCTGAACAGTGAGAACCTCATTTTTCCTTCTCCTTTGCCCTTTCAATTGCTTTTTCAACCGCTTTCTTGTGAACCCTTGCAGCCTTATGTATCCCCCCATCAATCCCTCTCGACGCATAACAGGGAAAAATCTGGGTGAAGTAACCAGCTTTTGAGGGTGCAGAGTTCACGTCTAAACCTTTAATCTTCTCCGCCACAAAAAAGGTTGCACCACAGAAGGCGCTCCTCTTCACTTCTACATACTCTATTCTGTCATCCGAAATTTTTACTTCAAACTCTGGCATTCCAAAGTACTCAAAAAACTCTGAGTATTTCTCATCCTTCAATTTTGGGGTTGCACAGCAAATTTCCTCCCACACAACCCTAACTCCTCTTCTCTCACCCTCTTTTTTTAATTGAATGTAAGAGCCTGCTTTTGACCCTCCAGAGAGAACCACAAGACCTACGCCTTTTTCACCAGCAAGTCTTATCAACTCGAGATTTATATCGGGATGTACCGCATAAGATACTACCATATCCACATCAAAAAACTCCTCGGGAATTTGAAGAAATGTTTCTGGCTCTTCTATGAATTCCGGTAATTCAGACGGTATTTCAAACACATTTACTTCAAAATGCTCTTTCATAAGCTCCACATCTTTTTTCCTCGTTTTTCCTTTCAGTACCACACCCACCCTCATTAAACCACCATAAACTCAGTTCCGCTCAATTTTAATTGCATAAATCATCTCAAAAAAAAGCTTTTTCTTTTTCAGAATTCTGTATCTAAACCCACTCTTCTGAATAATTTCGTAGATGTCCGGGGTGTTAACAGACGAGATTATCAGAATAGCTCTCCCATCATCTCTGAGTGCTGAGTTAAGCTGTTCTAAAAACCTCTTCATAACTTCAATACCTTTCCTTCCACCATCTATTGCTCTCTCGATCCAATCTCCCTTTCTTTCAAACTCCTCCAACTCAAGATATGGTGGATTAAAGAGGATGAGGCTGAACCTTCTCTTGAAGCAAGTTAGCAAGTCCGCTCTAATGCTCTCCAAACCCTTCTCCCTCATCACTCCCACTGCAAAAGGAGAGATGTCGGATGCGATTACAATTCTGCACCTACCCTTCAGTTTCTCTGCGACATAACCGCTCCCCGAACCAACCTCCAGAACCACATCTTCCTGCCTTATTTCCTCCTCCGCAGATTCAAGCAACAGCAGAGTGTCTTCCGATACCGGGTAGATCATGAGACCACCATCAGGCTAAGAACTCCGAAAGTTTATTTGACACTTCCGCATACATCTCCGGGGCGATCTGATCTGTTCTTTTGTTAAGAATTTCAACAAAATGGGATGAAAACTCATCATATATCTCAATTTTTCCACTTATTTCCAAAAATTTTTTCAAAGATTTTTCAAACTTTTTCCTTCTCATTGAAAAAGATACCCTTAAGAGCTCATTGAAGATTTCGAGGTTCTCAACATGGAACTCCGGGTTCGGGATTAGCTTGACTATGGCTGAATCGACTTTTGGAACAGGCTTAAATGCCCATCTTGAAACAAAGCTTACTATTTTCGGACTGCAAAAAGCTCTAATCGCAACACTCAGTCTTCCGTACTTTTTTCCGGACTTTGCGATCATTCTCTCTGCAAACTCCTTTTGATACATCACGATCGCCAGATCGAATTTGTGCCTCAGAAGCTTAAAGGTTAATTCGGAGGAGATACTGTATGGTATATTCGAGACAAACTTGTTGAAATGAGGAAAATCTACTTTCAAAGCATCTCCCTCTATTATTTCAAATCTACCGTCCTCCAGCTCATCCTTGAATTTTTCTTCCAGAAGCTTAACAAACCTATTGTCTTTTTCTATCCCTACCACCTTCCCGGCGTTCCTCAATATCTCCCGTGTCAGATTGCCTGTACCGCATCCTACCTCGAGAACAGTATCGGATGTGCTCAATTCCGCTTCCTCAACTATCCTCCTCAAAACCGCTTTACTCGAGATTATGTATTGATCTTTCTTCCTTACCAGTTTCATTTTCTTTCAGTTTTCATTTCAGATCCATATCTCTCAGATTCCGGTATCCTTCTACCCCACCCGTTCCCACCGCTTACCTCCAACTAATAGGTGAAGAGCTTATACTTAGTGCCCGGGTTCTTAATCTCATAGAGAATTCTATTCAAAACAAGTTTTTCCGGATGTTGCAGTCCTTTAACCCTATCCGCAAGGTCTTTGAAGCTCGTGAAGGGTTTTTTCTTTCTTTCATCGATGATAGCCCACATCGTTTTCTTCCCAACTCCGGGGAACAGCTCGAGTTGATGGAACTTGGTGGTTATGGGTTCAGCTTTGTTAAACACCTCAACGAACCTATCCTCGTTCTCCTTTATTATGTGCTCAAGAACATAGGGCAGTTCAGATTTTGCTGCGGGAGTTAGGTCTTCGTACCTCAGCCTTTTCTTTATCTTGAAAACAACATCTCTCTCCCCCTTTCCTATGAACAGCCTGTCCATAACGAGTGGGTTCTCTCCCTTTTTTATGCTGACTTCAAGCAATGTAAAGTTCTTCTCTCCAACAACCTGAGCTAACGGCTCTCTTTTATGAATTGGTCTTTTATCATCTGGATGACCGTAAGGCATGAAATCAATTACATACGCATAATCCTCGAGCTTGGATTTGTCTATTTCCCTCCTTCTCTCAAATCTCCTCTCAAATCTCCTATCCTTTTCGTACCTATATCTCGTTTCAGGTCTTCCAGAATAATCTTGAGTTGAAGTTGCTTTATCCACATCCATGGTTCTCTCTCCTAATTTGATAGGATTAAATAGTAAAAAAACTATATAATTTTTTTCAAACTTTAATTCATCTATATTTATCCACTATTTCAAGAATTTCCTCTATTTCCTCTGGTGTTATCGAGTATCTCTCCTTGGCGAAAATAGTTCTTACCTCATCTGGAATTCTTGGTAATATATCCGCAATTTTTACCGCTATATCCTTTCTTTGGATGAATGAAAGTTCTTGAAGCTCCTCAACAAGCTGTTTTGCCTTATCCGAGGGCAATTTTGAAAAATTTGTTAAATGTCTGAGAGCCATTCTTGTGGGATATGTGATTTCAGCTCTTTCTTTTCTTTTTTTAACTATCTCTTCCATAATTTCCTTTGCTTCTGATATCGTTATATACTCAAACTCTAAAACTTCTTTAAAGGTCATACAACCCTCCTTCTAACTCTTAAGATGTTCAGGTCTCACAATGAGTGTCTTATACTTCCCACCATCTCTTACTTCAACGAGATATGCCTTGCCTCTGACTCCCACGACCTTCCCTGTTTTTCCCTGAAACCTCGGATGGGGCATTCCCTTGTGCATTGCGGATTCGATGTCCACATGCACAGTCTGTCCAATCTCAAATTCCTGCAATGTCTTTCTGATTTTAATTCCTTTCTCTCTAACCCTCTTTCTCAACTTTCTGCCCGATCTGAATCGAAAGCCATGTGATTTCCAGCCCATAATCATCCTCCTGATTTTTTGTAGGGGGAATATCAGTTTCTATATTCATTTTGAAGGGATATTTAAGATTTCCGATGTTAAGGGTTTCCACCATCTCCCCCGTGATTTGCAACGCAATTACCCGCTATTGTTCATAGCATGTTGTGAAATTTACCCGATAATTTAGTAACTCCATCAAGGGACTTTATCTGCCTCAAGGCTCGATGCAGAAAAGACTGTATGTGGCACCCGGAGGTTAAGCTGATAACGGACATCAGCAGTACAACCTCATCCCAAGGGCAACGCAGATCAGTGGAGCCTTCAAGGTGCTGAAAGATGGAGAGAACTCCAACACCATCAGAAGAGGAGAGCCCGAGATTCGAATTTGCAGTCGCTACATCGCCTTGGCATTTGTAACAGTCTGGCGAAAGAGATAATCTGTTGAAAGCTAAACAAAATTTTCTTTTTTAATTTTGGGATGACTGGAGCTTAAGCTCAGCCACATATTTTTGACAATTCTGATTTCCAACAATCCGACCAAGTTTCCAACAATTCCCATCCCACCGTATCTCAGTCATTATACCTCATCAAAGATGTCGATCACATCCAGTTTTTCTACTTTGGCTTTACACAAAAATTCTGTAAGTGATGGAGATGTCCTACCTTCATCTCCGCTGATGAGTTCTTTTATGTAAAGCCCTGAATCCGCCACTATCTCCAACACCGCAATATCGTTCTTATGCATGAGAATATCGATTTCATAAACCTTCTTTCTCCTTACAATATCCGCTCTTCTATGCTCCACCCTCGTGGGAGTTCTTTGATTTATGATTTCGTAAGACAGCTTTTCTACTGCTTTTTTTAGCTCTTCCTCAGCAATAGTCCTCTCAAACCTAACTTTGGCCCTATACTTTTTTTTGAAAGGTGTTGTTTTCAGAAATCTGACCATTTTCTCATCCGTAAATTCCAGACTCCTGACCTCTACTCTGTTTTCAGACTCCTTTTTTATCAACTCTTCGAGACTCTTTAAGTCGATACTCCTTTTCTTGGGGTAGATTATCTCGAGAACAAATGGTCTTCCTCTTCCGAGCATTCTTGCATCCACATCTTCTCTCCCCGAACCATGAAGGATTGCATTCTTGGCATCAGTAACCTTTACTGCCGGTTCTGCTATTAGCTCCTCAACCGATGAGAGGTATTTTTTACCGGCGAAATTGCACATCTCACACCCCTTTCCACCACAATAAGAGCAGAACCATCTCGTTTGAGAGATATTTCTGACCCTTTTTATGTACCTGCCTGAGATGTACAGCGAACGAATTGAGTACTCAAAATCATCTTTTTCTGGATTATACAGAACAGTCACATCCGGTTTCTCGAAATTAACTTTTTTGCCAGATATTTTTGAGATTTCGATTCCCAACAGTCTATTAAACTCGTATTTTATGCTTTTCTCTGGATAGACTGCAAAGTATTCTTCAAGAGCTTTTAGACTTCCCTCAATTCTCGTTCCCACAACAAATGTATCGAATTCATAACCAGATAGGTCTCTCAGAATCACACTCGCTAATCTGTTAATTTTCCAGAGCTTGCCCTCACAGTAAATACACTCATCTCCCCTGACAATTTTCACTTCCCCATCAATCCTTTCCGCACATTTTACACAAACTTCTGGTTTCATCGATCTATGCCCTATCGGTTACTTTTTTAACAGTATGTCTTAGCCATTAACCCGTACACTCCAACCACATATCTGACTCGGAACTTAGCCATCTTTTGCCTTTATCCCTATATCACATCTCCAAGGTAGAAAACCTCAGATGCATCTATTTCAAATGCACAAACAGGAGTGAATATCTGGAACCTCTCAAGAACCTCTGGATGTATCTCACCAAAATTACCTATGCTCCTGCCATCAACAACTATCTCCGCACACCTCCCGGGGATGTATGCTCCATCATCAGACTCCTCCGCTTCCCATTCCAGCCCAAGTTCCATCATCAGAGCTTGTACGACGCTCCTAATTTCTGCAAAATTTGCTTTAGAGTGTGTTATCACTCCAGCGGTTTTGAGTCTGTTTTTCGAATTCACAACCACATCCCCAACCTCGAAAATTTTCTGAGGCAGAGTGTGGTGCTTATTCAAAGATAAAACTTCCAACAGCGAAGGAAGAATGTGAGTTCTCACTATTCTATGCTCCTCGGTTATCGGATGCTGAAGGGGTACATAGTCAACCCATTCCTCCGCACCCCTGTTCATCATCTCGTATTGGTGCCTCTCGCTCGTTAAGGTGAAGGTTACGACTTCCAGAAATCCCAAACCCACCATAATCTCTCTGAGCATATCTCTCGTTTTGTTCCACTCGTGTGGTTTCCCCACGGTGTTTGTTGGCGGATATTCCGGAGTGATGTGTTCATAGCCATAACCAATTGCGATGTCTTCGATGATGTCCCAAGGATGCATGATGTCCGCCCTGTACGGTGGAATCACCACTTCTACCTCTCCTTCACAAAGCTCCACACCAAATCTCATCCTCTCAAGAGCTTTTCTTATATCCTCATCACTCATCCTGAACCCGAGAAGGCTGTATATCTCTTCATTCTTCAATCTCATTTTCTTAGGTGTCAGTTCAGGGGTTTTTTCAACTTTATTCGGATACACTATCTCCACAGTCTGAATCTCTCCGCCTCTATCGTGGAACATCGTCGCAATGATGTTTAAAGCCCTGTCAACATTCTCATCAAATCCCGTGACATCGATAAACAGGTCTGTTGTATTTTCCGTCACCCTCGTTTTCTCCGCATTTATTACAGGCGGGAAGCTTATAGCCTCATCCTTGGAGTCAATAATCATAGGATATCTGCTTTTCCCCTCAAGAATGAATCGATACTGTACACCTTTTGGGTGTTCATTCAGAATTTCATCTACGGTCATCTCCTTTTCAAAATCGAGGGGTACAAAAGAGAAATCTTTCCCTACCGCCGTGTATCTGAGTGGAAAATGAACCTTGCTCAAATCATGAACGCCAATCGCCATTTTTCTCCTATTTCTGCCTATCGTCCAGTGTAAATCCTCCTGAATTTGCATCAAAGACCTTATAATCTCATCACTCATTTCCAGATTCTTTACCACACATCCGACAATCCTCGGTCTCACATCCAAAACACTTTCTTCAACCTTGATCTTCCAATCACCTTCACCAAAGGAGTATTCCTTTAGCCCAGTTTCGATGTCAAGAAACCCTCTCAGTGCTCTTGCCACCCCCTCCACGCTATAAAGATCGGGGCGGTTGGGGAAGAACTCAACATCGATGTACTCTTCCTCTACCCTCTCGATATCACATCCAAGCAAAGGCAATCTTTCAAGAATCTTTTCTCTCCTCTCTCCAACCATCCTTTCCAATTCATCCCAGTAAAGTGTAATGACTGGCATTTTATCACCCGGTACTATCTTAGGGAATACGGTAGCTCCCTCAGCCAGCCAATATCTGGCTGATACAACTTCCTCAGGTCTTTCATTCCCAGTCTTAACATCGCCAATCTCCCCATTCCAAGACCCCACGCAAGTACCTTCCCCTTTATCCCGAGAGGTTCAGTAACCTCTTTCCTGAATACTCCCGCACCACCAAGTTCAACCCATCCAAGCCCTTCTACATAAACTTCGGGTTCAACACTCGGTTCGGTGTACGGGAAGTATCCGGGACGAAATCTAACATCTTCGAAACCCATTTTAAGGAAGAACTCTCTTAAAAGACCAAGAAGGTGACTGAATCCAACCTCTTTATCAAGAACCACTCCCTCTAACTGATCGAACTCCGGGAGATGGGTTGCATCTATGCTTTCCCTTCTGTAAACCCTATCAATACAAAAAGCTTTAACCGGAGGTTCGGGATTCATTGCAAGGTAGTGGATTGTTATTGCGGTTGTATGAGTTCTCATAACAAGCTTTTTAGCAGTTTCAACACTCCAACTACCACCCCACCCAGTTGAACCGGTTACCCATCCGTTCAGATGAGTTTCTCTAACTCTCTCCATGTAATCTTTTTCAATCTCAACCTTTCTGTCGAGGTAGAATGTGTCCTGCATATCCCTTGCAGGATGATCCTGCGGTTGGAATAGGGCGTCAAAGTTCCAGAATGACGACTGGACGAAGTTTCCTTTTATCTCTGTAAATCCCATCTCAAGGAAGATTTCCCTACACTCCCTTATAATCCTCTCATACGGGTGGAACTTGCTTGTAAAAATCGTTTTTGATGGAATCCTTACATCATATCTCAGGAACTCCTTCCCTTTCCACCCTCCTGTTTTCAATAGCTCTGGGGTTAGGTCTTTAATTACCTCCTTCAACTCTACTGGCTTTTTGGAAGTAATTTTGATGAAAATATCCTTATCCACCTCAAAACTAACGAGTTTTCGTTTAATTAGCTCTTCAACCTCTTTTTCATCAACAAGTTCACCTCTATCGATTCTTTCAAGAATGGTCCTCTCCTTAAACTCGTGTCTTTTTCTTAGCGAGATTACATCATCCTTAATTTCAACCAGCCCTTTCTTTCTTAACCACCCTATTGCAATACCGAACTCCTTTCCAAGTTCTTTTCTCGCAGTGTCAATGTCGATCTCCCCATCCAAAAGAAGATTATACAGTCTCTCCTCTGGTAAACCCCTCCTCAAGTATTCTTTTCCTTCCTCACTTAGGAAGAACCTCTTTTGCTCTACAGTTTCTATTTTACCCATTCCTTTCTCCTGAAGAAGGTGTATAGCCTTCAGAATAGTATCTTTTTTCATCCCGGATATTTTTGATGCAGAGTCTATGGAGTACTCTTTTCCCTCCTCGAGAGAGTTTAGCAAAGTTATTTCAATTGGAGAAAGTATCATGGAGTGCAAAACTTCAAGTGGTTATAAATTTTTTAGGGTCGCACGATGTGATCCCGGATTGATCTAGTTCTGGTGGTTTGTTCAGCTTGTTGATGCAGTTACAGGTATTATATTCTCCTCCCAATCCCTATCTTTTCAACGCTGTAACAACACCGTGACATCTGCATGCGGTACCTACGAGTAACCTGTCCTTTCCTTCAGCCCATTTCATCAACAGGTCTATCTCCTCCCCTTTTAAAGCACCAATTCCCGGCTTAAGTTGGTGACTTCTGACAACAAAACCATCTCTCACCGCAAATTCAAGTAATCTGTACATCGGGGTGGGTTTTTTTATTCCCGTAACCGGACACACATCCGGAGCGCTGCAGTACGGCTGGCACTCCTCATCCCTGTTGTATGTCACCACAACACTTCCCCTTCCAGAGCTTACTATAACCCTCGGTGGCAAGCCCGAAAGCAGAAAATCCACCCCCTCGTTCCAAACCCTATACCTGTGCTTTTCCTGAACTAGGGATGCGGAAAGATGGATGGGTGCGGTCGGAAAAACAAGCTCAGGTTTCAACTTTTCATAGATCTTCAACGCCTCGTAAACACCACCCTCAATAAAGTAGCCTTCCCCATGATCGATTTCCTCAAGTTGGGAGAGCCTTACTTTGGGAAGATCGTACTTCTTCCTCACATGACAACTTGAATCTACATCCACCACAACAAATGGCTTCTTCTTGGATTTAAGATACTCCACAGCCTCAATACCATACTTCCCTCCCCCGAATACCAAACTTACCATACTCACACCTCGTTCAGCATCGAATTGTTCTCACCCTTTTTCGGGACTTTTCCATCTCTTATCGGCTTGTAGTTTCGATATACAGCAGGAAAACCAATAACCCTATACTTTCTATCAAAGTATGCATTGCAAACTATCCCTTTCCTCTCAGACATCTTGCTTGCAGTTTTTATGTCCGATACAACCCCGAAAGGAATGTTATTTTCCCTGAAAATTCTAAATATCTCCTCATTCGAGTGTTTCTCAACCCAATCAGATATAATTTTCTTCAGCTCATTATACATACTCAGCCTCTGTTCATAGCTTATGTTCGAGAACTCCTCCATTCCGATTGTCCTACACAAATTGCTCCAGAAATGAGGTTCATCGAGCATGCCCAAACTTATATAACCGTCCTTTGTTTTGTAGATCTCATACCCGGGATTGGATACAAAATCACTCAGATACTGAGACCTGTTCAGGTATTCAGCAGAATGAAGTGGAACTGATGAGATGGCTGAATCAAACATGCTCAGATCAATATATTCTCCCTCACCCGTCTTTTCTCTCTTTATAAGAGCCATCAAAATGGATACCACTGCATAAAGTGCCGAAGAAAAGTCTGCAAGTTGAACATTTGGATCTGCGGGTTTATTAAACTTTAAACCGGTGATCGAGCATATTCCTACCATGGAAAGAATGTTGATATCGTGAGCGGGTATATCTCTAAGCTCCGACTCCTGTCCAAAGCCGGATATGGAGCAGTAGATTATGCTCTTGTTCACTTCCCTGAGACTGTCGTAATCTATACCAAGCTTCTTAGCAACACCGGGTCGAAAGCCTTCCACGATAATGTCCGAACTCTTAACCAACCTCATGAATTTGTCGTAATCTTCTTTCCTCTTCAAATTCAAGGTTATACTTTTCTTATTTCTGTTCATGGTGGAGAAAAGAGCACTATTGTACCGCATAGCATCCCCCATCTCCGATTCTATTTTTATTACCTCCGCACCATGTTCAGCGAGTATCTGACAGCAAAAAGGTGCAGGATAGAATTGTGCAACCTCAAGAACCCTAATTCCACTGAGCATAATCCTAATAGAAAACTAAAATATTAAAACTTGCGGAATTTTTCAATCATTCCAGCCCGATATTTCAACCATCAACCGTAGCTCTGAACCGTTTATTACTTCCGAATTTGTTGTTGAAGGGGTTAGGTTGAAGATGATGCCTGAGGAGACCTAAAACTTAATACAAAACACAGCACTACGCCAAAGTAAAATTTAACACAGAAAAATTTAACATAAATCCACACACTCAGTCACCTCTACATTTCCAACACTCCGCACACACCAATTCGCTACTCATAAAAAACTCTGACCTTAAACCTTATATCCCAGCACCTACATTAACAATCATGGACTTAAATGCGGTGATATCCGAGGGGATTGAATCCTCAAAGAGGTTACTTGAGGATACATCCAAATTACTGATACTCGTGGTAATAGGAATAATCCCTATCGTAAACATAATAATAACTGGGTATTATGCAAGAATAATCAAATCTGGCAGAAGAGATCCTCCAGAACTCCAAGACTACGGAGGAATGTTTATAGATGGGCTGAAGATCATAGTCACGATAGTAGTATACTTCCTGATACCGATTGCCCTGATTCTAATGGGTGCGGGTATGAGCTATTTATCCGGAATCATCGCAACACCATTCTTCATCCTTGGAATCGTGCTATCCCTTCTAATTGCAGTTATAGCGGTCATGGGAGTTACGCACATGGTATATACAGGTAGATTTTCCAACGCGTTCGAGTTCAGGAGAATACTCAACATCATAAGCAGAGTAGGATGGGGGAGTTACATCGTGTGGATACTAATTCTGTGGGTTCTCTCTTTGATAATGTTTGCCTTCTCAGAGATACCGTTCATAGGATGGATAATAACCGCATTTTTACTCCCTCTTTACGCGGTGTTCTCAGGGAGAACCTCATACCTCATTTACATAATCGGAAGTGAAGCGGGAGACTTTGATTGATCTGTACCGCCATCATACAATCTTTTTTCTCATCCTTATCCACTTTCCAAAGCCATTTTTCTCCTCAAAACCCAATTTTTTGTAGAATTTCTTTGCTGAGTGGTTCTTACTACCCACCCACAGTTCCGCAACCTTTCTATTTTTCTTAACCGCATATTCCAACCCCTTCTCCATGAGCATCTTCCCTACCCCTCTGTTTCTGTACTCCGGTAAGACGAACACCTCATGTATCTCTCCTACCTTCTCGAGCTCAAATGGGCTGAACCAGTTGGTGTCAACCATGATAAAACCGATGGGTCGAGAGTCTGAAAGCAGTTCCACGATCAAGAATCCTTCACTATCTCTCGAGAGAAGCCACCTAAAATAGCTTCTGATTTCTCTGTTTCTTGTATATGCGTACTCTTCAAGACCTTTATAGCACTCCTTATACAGCTCAAGAAATGCGTTTTTGTCTCTCAACTCAACCCTTCTTACCCGGAGGTTATTCTCTGTGCTCCGCATATCCTATATTAGCTCTGCTCGTGGAATTAATAATCATTTTGTTCATGGGTGTGTTCACGAGCCACCAAACTAAGGAAAGAACGCGAAATCCGATGGCTCCCTGAACTTCCCAAGATCGATTTTTCTCGAGTCGCCTTCCAGTATTTTCTCTATGATCTTAATTGCACCTATCCTGTTAAGAGGTTTGTTGTTGTTTCCGCACTGATAGCTATATGTGCACCCAGGACAGCCATCAATTCTCCTACATCTGCAGTTTCTCAGCACATCAAGGGATATTCTCAATGCTTTCTCCATCCTCTTATGAAGGAGTCTGCTCAGACCGTTTCCTCCGCTACACGCATCGTATATGAAGATGTCGCCTTCGGGAGTAGAGATTCCACCCATCTGAGAGCTTCCGCCACCCGTGATTCCATTGCTTGCCTCAATCAATATGTGCTCGAGGGCATGAAAACTCCCTGCGAAATAATTCTCATAATCAAGAGGTTCTGGAAACGGAGCGGAGAACAGAAATCCCTTTGTTGTGAATTCCCAGGTCAACGGTTCGTCCAGATAAACCTCTCTTCTCCCCCTCACCTCAACAGATTTCTCAACGAATCCATGAACCACCATGGTTATCTCAAGTTCGCAGAATATAGATTTCAGAGGTGAGTCTATACTATCAATCACCTCCTTTACCACTGGAATTGAAACATACAACGGTTGAGTTGATTCGCTTCCGTAATAACGCTCAAGAGTTGCTTTTCTCCTCCTCATGTCGAGTTCAATACACCTCAACTTTTCCCCATTGTGTATCAGTATTGCTCCGGGGTGCATTTCTTTTAGTGCCATCGGAAGGTTTCTCTCCCCAACAAATTTTCCATCCAAGTACATTCTAATAGGCTCTCCCGCACCCCTTATGTTGAATTTTCTAAGCAGATCGTATCCCTTTCTTGTGGGGTACATTCTTACAGAACCTTTGTCTTCGACAGCCTTCAATAGACCCTTAGCCATACAGTCTTCCAGCACCCTTCCCTCAAAAGATGTTAAAGCTTCAGTCTTTAAACTGCCCTCAAGTACCATCGAGATGAGGTGATATCTTGCAACATCCTCATTTTCCTTCTCCACGTATCCGAAGTTCTCGCTGTCGTAAAACTCTGATGGATTGAGACGATAGTAATTCGATATGGAGTCATCCTCTCTCAGCAACACAACACCCACTGATCTCTGTCCCTTCCTTCCCGCTCTGCCTATCCTCTGAACAAACTGAGGAAAACTAACAAGCTCGGATACCACCACATCCACATCTCCTATGTCCACTCCCAACTCAAGTGTTGAGGTGGACACAACCACATTCACCCTTCCTTCTCTGAAATCTTCCTCCACCTTCCTCCTAACATCTTTTCTCAGTCCCGCCTTGTGGATGTATGCTCTTACCCCATTGCTACGTAGAGAATATGCAAGATGCTCAACAGACTTGTATGAGTTTCCAAAAATGAGAATTTTTCTGTTTTCATTACAAATTTTCTTCAAGATGTATGGAACCGTGTTGTAGGGATTGGATGTATAGAGCATAACAATGTATCCGCTCCCTTTTCTGTGAAATGCATTGATCCATTCGAACTCCTTTTCAAAAATAACCTCACAAAACTCCTTAGCATTGGATATTGTTGCGGAACTACAAGATATTTGAAAATCGCTAAAACCGCTCATCCTTCTGAATATATAGTACAAATTCGCTCCAAGAAAACCTGTGTAGTAATGGAGCTCATCCACCGCAACGAAGATAGTTTCGCTGAGGAACTTCTGAAAATCTGGGTTTCTCAGGTGGTAATCAACCATGTCTGGATTTGTGAGTACAACATCACACTCCCCGCTAAACACCAAGTCTCTTTCCTTTCTGGTTGAGTCGCCATCGAACCTCACAGCCTTAAGTCCGCTTTTACCACAGTAAAACTTAATTTTCAGCTCCTGATCTCTTGCAAGAGCCTTTGTTGGATACATCACAATTCCCTTCCCTTCTTTCCTGAGCATTTCAATCATAGGAACTACGAACGCTTCTGTTTTTCCAAAACCGGTTGGTGCGGTTACAACTACATTTTTTCCAGAGAGTAGAGATTCTATAGCAAGTTTTTGAAATTCATAAAGCTTATTTATTCCCTTTTCCCTTAAGGATGACTTGATCGTAGAGGAAATCCTAATTTCATCCAACTCGACATTCGGCTCCGGATTTATCGAAGGGATTACTCTGAAATCCACAACCTCATCGTCGGTGTCAAAAAACGGTACCAGAAACTCATACTCTTCCCTGCTAAGATCTCTTAATAACTCCATGTTTCTATCCTTGATTCTCTTTTTTCCGCATATGCACCTGCTTTTTATCCTTTTGCACTTCGGACAGAAGAACTCATTGGCATCCATTCAAAAACCTTTAATTTCACAGATTATAAATTTTTAATGTTGTATTTCCCCCATGTATTTTTCCCCCATGTATTTTTCCCCATACCACTCGACACACATCTCACTCAATTCATTGCTCTTATCTGTTTCATTGCTACACCCTCAAGCGATCATCAAAAAGTTTTTAGTCATTGCAGTCCATTGATTTGAAAATGTCAATTTATGTAATCTCAGAGATGGAGAGGGGTAAAGTAAGACGGATATACGGATCATCAAGGTATCCTTCAATCCACAAAGGGAATATTTTCATGGACTTTAGCGGAGATGTTAATCTAAGCCATGCGGATTCACTACCTCTGATAATTAGGGACTTCTACTCCATAGTTGCGATTCGTCCGTCTCACATCCTTATTTCAAGAGATGTTCTCGGAGGAAGACCTCTGTATTACGATCCGGAAAATGTATCGATCTCATCTTTCAGAGATGTTCTGGAATTTCCGGTAGAGTTAAATCCGGGAGAAGTAATAAAACTCGATTACAACGGAGATGTCCTTGAGAGGAGAGTTTTTAGCTTTGAAAATGTTTTCGAGATTCACAACCATGATGGGGATGGGGCAAACCGCGACGAAGACTACTTGAAGGAGTTCATCATCAAAAGGCTCGAAAGCTATAAAGCGAGAGGGTGTGTTGCCTATTCCGGTGGACTCGATTCATCCGTACTTGCCAAGATATACGACCTCGAGTTGATTTCCGTTACCGCAAATCCAAAAGAACAAGAGTGGTTGGAGAAGAGTGGAAAAGCTATCGGAAAAAATGTGGAGATAAATAAGTTTGGAGTTGAAGATGTAGAGGAGGTGCTACCTGATGTTCTGAGGGCTATCGAGACCACCAATCCGATTCAGGTTTCGATAGCAATTCCGATTTTTCTCCTGATGAGGTTTGCAAGCGAAATAGGATATAGAGAGGTTGTTTTTGGGCAGGGAGCGGATGAGCTTTTTGGAGGATATATGAGATACATCAGCATGGATGAATCAGAGTTGAGAAGTGCTCTGCTTCAAGACATCCGAAATATCGGCAGAGATAACTTAGTTAGGGATAACAAAATCGCATACACTCTTGAAATGAGAATCCATACTCCGTACCTCCAGTGGGATATAATAGAGATGGCAATCAACATTCCTGCAAACCTGAAAATAAGAAAGGAGAACGGAGAAGTGATTAGAAAGTACATACTGAGAAAGCTCGCTCTTGAAATCCTGCCAAGAGATGTCGCACTCAGAAAGAAAAAAGCAATACAGTACTCCACAAAAACCATGGACATTCTGAGAAAAATCGCAAGAAACAGAGGAATGAAAGTTGATGAGTACCTGCAAGAGTTGAGGAGATCGAGCAAATCAAGCGGATAGCATGTCCGCAGAGATAGAAGTCAAAGCAAATTGCTACACCAACGGAAAATTCTGTGGAAAATGCTGTTACAACACTGAAATGCCCCTAACAGAAATAGACATCGACAGGATAAAGAAACTCGGATATAAAACTGAAGAATTCGTTGTAGAAGTTTTAAAAAGTGTGATGGATAGAGAGAAAAAAGAGAAAAAGAAGATCATAAAACAGCTGAGAAATGTAGATGGGAAGTGCTTCTTTCTCGAAGATAATAAATGTAAGATATATCCCTTCAGACCCAGAGGATGTAGAATCTACCCCCTTGTGCTCGACTCAAAGGATGAAATCGTTGTTGATGACATATGCCCAGATAAACAGATTACCAAAAGACTGTCAAAGGAGGAGATCGAGATCGTGGGAATGGAGCTAAGAAAACTTGTAGAGGAGATGTACTAACTACCCGTCAAACATGGTCAAGAATGAACTCGCTCAACTTTATAGCAGAATCCTTATCCCTCATCAGAGTGTTTGCTTTAAGGATTTCAACGGAATCTATCTCATAGTCCTCATCCCTCTCATCCACAACTAAAACATCAAGGATGTCGCCATAGATGTCCGCCACACCTCTCGGAGACACCTCAAATCCAAGAGATGCCATAAACTTTCCTGCAGGTCCGCTAACCGGGCTTCTTCCGATAATGGGTGAGATTGCTACAACCTTTTTATCTCTCAGGATTTCTTTGTATCCTTTAACGGCTAAAATCGGTCCAATACTTGTTACAGGATTGCTTGGACCTATTAAAACAATTTTTGATTTTTTTAACGATTTTTCAACCTCATCAGGCATTCTCGCCTTATCAATACCTCTGAAATCGATTCCCATAACCTCAGGCTCACCCCTATTCACAACCCAGAATTCCTGAAAGTGCATTTTTCCCCTATCTGTGGCAACAAATGTTGATACATCCTCATTACACATCGGAAAAACATCCTGCTTTATACCAAACATGCTCTTCAACTTTTTTGTCGCGGTGAGTAAGCTGTCCCCTCCCCTCAAAAACTCACTTCTTATTATGTGTACCGCCCTATCCCTATCTCCAACCATCATCCTCTCATCGAATCCGAGGTCTTTCAGCATATTGTGGGTTATGAATGTGTCATCCCTCATTCCCCACCACTTCTCGGTATCTATGATGTCAGAGAGGGCATAGATCACCGAATCTATATCAGGAGATATCCTGTTCCCGGAGACCCATATATCCTCCGCGGTATTAACAACAACAAAGAATTTCGAAAATACCTCCTTCATTCCCCACAGTAGCTTAGGTGTTCCTGTTCCTCCAGATAAAACTGCTATCAAGCAACCACCTCTTTCCACACCTCAAACTCCTTGAGCAGAGATGCTTTCTCGAGGAATGTGAGGGACACTATGTACTCATCCCTCACCTCTCTCGATGTTCCAACGATTAAATACCTATCCCCTTCTATCTCCTCTACAAAACCTTTCGCTTCTATCAGTTCTCCTTTCCTCCCCTGCCCAACATAGGTGTGCGTGAACGAGAGAATTGCCCTTATGTCTGGATGATCGATGTAGTAACATGCAGGATAGTCAAACGAGTATCTATCATCTACGACCTTTGCTGTAATGGTTGTCTTGCCAATTTTTACCCCGATATCCTCTGGTATTTGTCTATCCAGTTCATCGTAATCTCGTACATACAGCAAATCAAAGTAAGTCCCACCAATAACCGCTCTGTGAAATTTTCTCCTCTCATGAGCGACAAAAATGTCGTATGGGATGTTTACTTTCCTTTTATTGAATATGAAGTCCCAAATATCTTCGTCCGGCTCCGAGAGTTTTCCACTTTCTATCCCGTTCCTAATCTGTCTCTGTCCCAAAAACCAGTACCTACCATACATAACGAAATCCACATCACTCTCCTCTCCCTTCAGACCAATCAATCTCGAACCGGTAACCCCCATTTTGCTCTTCGGGATGTTTTCAAAGAATTTAAGGATTTTTTCAACCTCCTCATCATTTAACTCTCCAACCCTCTCCTCTGGTTTGTAAATCTCCTCAACGAAATCATAAGGGACAAAGAATATTCCTCTCTCCGAGTTGTAGAAAAGATCGAACTTCTCCGCAACCTTTACTGCAGAATTGTGATCGAGTTTTAGGTACTTCAATCCACTTTTGACCCTATCTCCTTTATCAGAAGGTATGTATCTTAAAAAGCACTTTATTCTATCTTCATTCCTATAGCCTACAACGGAAAAGAAACATCCCTTCGCTTTTACGAAATCCCTTAGCCTTATCTTGGACTTTGCTTTTCCCATCCTTATTTTTCCCATCCCCCTCGACCCTAACATAGTTATGGATTTTACTTACCTTTCCTTACTTTTCTCTCAAACATTGCGTAAACTCTCTTCACATCCTTCGCTACAACCTCGTCCCTATCCCTATCGACGACCTTCCCGTCCCTTGTTTTTATTTTAGTGATCTTAAAAATCTTCCCTTCTACCTCTATATCCTCTCCAATCCTTATCCTGGATTCACCCGGCATGTATATCGTGATAGGAGTAGTTATAGCTCTCTTGTGAAGGCTAAATTTTACAGCAACCTCGCCTATGTCTCTCAACCACACAGTAGAGATGTTCTCCGCTTCTCCAATCTCAGATCTCGCCCCACCCCTTAGCTCCAAAGATGTTACCTCACCTATCCTGAATCCAGACTCCGTCTCTACAACCATTTCCTCTCCTTTCTCTACCACCTCACCAGACCTGAGTCTTACAATACCTCTCTCAGACTCACCCTCATGACTTATTATAGCTCTGCACATGATCTCCTTCTCAGGAGGGAATGCTTCATGATTCCCACACACTACACACCTGTACAGGTGTCTTCTTTCACTCACGACCGTGTGTTCAGTCTCCTCTCCGCAAACTTCACAGTAAAAATAACTCTTCAAGCCACTCACCTCTGACCTCCGTATTTCAAATTTCTCCAGTCTTTTAACTCATCCAGCTCCAGAACACTTAAAACTGCCTTTAAGTTAAGGAAGAAATCATCGAATGCATTTATCATAGCCCCGAGTTTCGGTGTGTTAACTTCAAGGACTAAGGCATCCTTCTCACAAACCGCTTTAGCCCAGCCAATATCATCGGGTTGAAGAGCCTTAGCAAGAATCTCTGCAAACTCAGTTTTTATCCTTATTCTCCCATAGCCTGACAGCACAGTTTATCAACCTCCCTTATGAAGTCCTCAACCCTATCAGGAGGTATGTTCGCTCCCGCTGCAACCCTGTGTCCTCCTCCCCTACCACCAACCGCTCGTGCGACAATTCCCATAATTTCACCCAGATCAACAACCTCTGACATCCTCATAGTCGTTCGGGAGGAGACCTTTGCAACATCCTTCTTTATGTTGATAGCTACAAAGGGTCTATCACTGAACAGGTATCTCGAGAATATAGTTGCTATCGGTCCCGTTGTTGGTGCATTATCCATTACGAGATACCTAATACAGCTTCCAGCTTTAACTTCATCCCTTCTCTTGTATAATTCATCGAGAAGCTCCTTCTGGAACCTATTCCATATTTCAATTCCTTTCTCGAGATACTTCTCATCCCTCATACATATCCCGAGTCCTATGCTGAACGAGGAGACTCTCCCGCATGAGTTGACTATGTCACTCATCATGATTGCATTTTTAACAAGCTCCTTTTTGAGAATGAATCTTTTACTGACGATCTCTTGAATTACCTCCTCGCTTCCACCATTCTCGAGTATTCTCAACACTATCGAATCGGAAAGTCTCCTCATTTCCTCCTCATCCAACTCATCCACCTCTTTGTCCCCGTCAACTCCCGTTCTCAACAAAAACTCGTCAAGCTCCTCCTCCTTCCTATAGAAATCGAGGAAGGGTTCAACCGATATTTTCAATACATCTCTCAACTTTCCGGAATAAAGAGATACTCCATTTTTCTCCTCGATAAATCCTCTTTCCACACCCTCTCTCACTATTTCAGCATTTCCACCCTTTATCTTTTGTTTATCTCCAATAATCCCCGCTAAGGCTATTCCACACAAATCAGAATTGTCTCGAAACTGATTTGCCACGACATACGCGGTTCCACTTGCAGATAGCTCAAATGATCCGTCAATCCCTGCGAGATGGGGGTTCACATGCACAAACCTCTTCTTAGGGTTGATCTTTCCTGTCGGAAAGTGATGATCCACAACAACTACATCCGCATTTACCTCAGACACTATATCTGGATAACCGCTCCCCATATCCATAAAAACAACGAGTTCATCACCATCATAATCCAGATTCTTATCGTTCAATCCATTGAGGAATGTTATGTGAAACTTCTTGCCCTCCCTTAAAAGCGATAACCCGAGTATTCCTGCAGAAGATATCCCGTCAACATCATAGTGGGTGAATATTCTGATAAATTCATGTTTTTTCATTAATTCTACCGCTTTTTTCGCATCGGTCTTCAGGATGTCAAGCATAGAACTTGTTTAAAGTGAAGGGAATAAAAAGTTTTGTTGATCTTTTTAATTTTTCAGAGTTGTGTAGTTGGCTTTTCAACACAATTGAGCGGTCGTACCAAGAACAGCACAAAAAATAGAAGGTGAATTGACTTCGATAAGACAGTTAAACACCAATCTTGAGCGTTCTATTCGTTTCCCTGATGCTCTCCTCCTTATCCATCAACTCCATCATAGCTCTAATCGCATCAATGTTCTCAGGAACAACAATAGACTCCTGATTTATCGCTTGCGTAACAAAGACCTCTCCGTCGACTACACCAATGGAGTCCGTCCAAACCGCATTCTCGTACAAGTCATACCTCAACCGAAGCTCTCTTGCGAATTCAATTATTTTTGCGGTAGATGTGAATCCTTCCGAGGACTCAAGAAGCATTATTCTCGGCTCCTGAGCTAACACATCCCTTATCTCATCCTCAGTAACATCTCTCTCCATTTCCAAGGAGACGGAGTGGACATGCATTAGAGTTGTGGGAACCTTGAATGCAGTGGTTATGATTTTCACATCCGGCAGAACAGACTGCACATCAGGACCGTGATGAGACGGCAATCTTATGGGGTTCGGCTCAATCCCATTCACAAGACCCTTTTTGTCCTCCTTCGGATCCACAACCCTCCTTATCATCGTCGCCCTAACCTTCCTGATCGGGTATTCCTTCTTGATCGTATAGATCAATCTCGTCAGACCTGTGGTATTACAGCTAACAACCCTCACAAACCGCTTGCCAACTGCAGAATCGTAGTTGGCTACAGCACTGAACGATACTTCCGCAACATCCTTTTTCTCTCCACCCTGAAAGATTGCTTTAACGCCCATTTTTTCGTACAGAGGTTTGTTCTGAGCTCCAACTTTACCGGGAGAACAGTCGACCACAATGTCAACTTCTCTGAGCAGATCCTCAATCGTTCCTTCAACCTCAATTCCCGCAGACTCGAACGCGGACAATCTTTCCGGAATTGCAGAATACAACTTGTATCCCTTTTTAATTGCCATTTTTGCATCAAAATCAGGTTTTGTTTTTGTAACACCAACAACCTCCATATCTTTCTGAAGAGATATCGCATCCGCAACCCTCTTCCCGATAGTTCCGTAACCGTTTATCGCCACCCTAACCACCATATTCTATCCCTCCAGCAATATTTTATGGCTTCTCATATCCATTAATGTTATTCTACCCTCAACCTCCATTTTCTCACCAAGCAAACCCTGCAATATAACTTTCCCTCCGTCAACTTCGATCTTAACAACATCCTCCATCAGAAGAGTTTCCTCACCGTTTTTCAGGAGATATACCTTAGACTCGCACATAACATCACCTTTCATAACTCTGCTGTAAAGTTAAAAAAAATTTCGACTTACATAATGTTTAATAATGTTAAATTATCGGTGTTAATAACCAGAACCAAAACCTAGACGAAAACTAAACCGAGAAGAGCCTTCCAAACTTCTCAACCACATCCCTCCCATCCTTCATAGACTCCTTAAAATCAATTTCAAGAAAGCCAGCCTGAACGAGGTTGTAGGGTTGTATGCACGATCCCACAGTGACAACCATCCCGTCCTGCTCCGCAACAAGAATCTTGGTAGGCTGATGAGATCTGATGATGCATTTAAATCCGAATTCCTCCAAAAACAACCTTGATGTCTTCTTTCCAAAAAAGTACATACACCCTCGGATATAGTTAACTGAATTTTCTTCTTTTTCCCACGGATCATTCCAAAGGAACTCTTCAACGATTCCCGGTTCGGGGTTCTCTATATCCATTCCATCAAAGGTCGTTATCTCGTAACCCTTGGTCGGAATGCCACCGTGAACAAAAAAGTAATCTTCGCTGAAGGAGTTCAATGGAAGACCTTCCCAAAGGTTTTTCAAAGCCAGATACACTTCCATATCCCCGAAGTAAGATTCGATGTGATAAGGTAGATCGTGAGGAAATACATTCGTTGCTTCATGATTTCCTCTTAAAAGAATTACATTGGAAATTTCAGATAACTTGAAAATCTCGTAGTATGTTTCAACGGGAAACTGTCCTCTATCCGCATAGTCTCCGAGAAATATCGCGTTTCCCACCTTCTTAACTCTGTTTATGATGTATTTTGCAGAATAGAGATCAGCATGCAGGTCTCCGACCACAACCGCCTTATCAAAATCCACAAAAATTGATTTACCTCCGGAAAAGGAGGCCCTGAACCTATCGAGCACCTCAAGAAAATCGGATTTTTCTATCCGATCCATAATTACTATTCAGCTTAAAAATTTAAGATTTTGCACTCTCAGTTCAGTTTCCCAAGATTTTATATCGTTACCATTTGAGCATGCCAGCACGATCCGATTTTCAAAACATTGTTCTTGTTTATCAAACCCATCTCAATAGCGAGTTTTACAGCCTTCTCCCCGGTGATGTTTGCGATTGTCGCATTTTTTAGAGCGTTTTTCACATCCTCAGCGTCAAACTCCTCTTTCCCGTAGAAGTCCTCTTTAACTTCAATTTTAAACTCTCCTTCCGAGTAAGTGTTCCCGACTAAGTCTGAATCGCATACCGCAACAAGCACTTCCTTTTCCACCCGATATATCTTCATCCTGAACAAGCTCTCCTCTCCAGCTTAAAGGGTAAGGGGTATTATTGAACCATAGCTAAATACTCCTTATCGGATGCTTGGCACCGCATGCAAGGCATTTGAGGAATAGAACTCTCTCTTCCTTCTTGAACTCCGTATCAGGAGACTGACACTCCTTGCAGATAACATAATCTCTGACATATCTGTCCAGCTCCTGTTGTACTTCATCCTCCGTGAATTTTCCCTGAAGTATTACCCTTCCGCTTTCAAGGAAACCCGCGGTACCCATCGACTTAACGATGTACTTGTACAGATGCTCCTCGCTCCTGTTAAGGGTTTTCGATATCTGGGAAAAATTCTTTATTATCGTTCTATTTCCTTCCCTCTGAACTTTAACCCTCGGAATTTCAAACCTCTCTCTTCGAACCACTTCCTCCGGCATTTCCTGATACGCCTTTTCCAGCAGCTCTTCATAGCTCCTCAATTAAACACCTCCTAAGAATTTATTCAATCGCAAATTAAATAACTTTTTCTTCGAATCGGGATCCTCAAGTTAGTTTCCCTCCGGTTTCTTCAGGATCTTCACCTCTGTAAAATGAAGCTTTGTTTTCAACAGCCCCTCTAACCGACTGATGGGGTCTTGATCTGTGCGATAGAGATGCGTGTTACACCTGCAATCCGATGCTCCAAATCCGTCAACCGCATCATACATCTCCCCAACAACCCTTGATAGCTCGCATTCAATTCTTCTATCCGACGCAATTAGAAATGCAAGCTTAGGCTTCATTTCCACCGAGATGTAGTCTACATTCCACCTCAGCCTTTTGTTAGTGAAGAAGTGCCTCTCAACCCTTTTTTCGAGATTTGTCATTCCACTCCCGCAGTAGATATAAAATCCCTTCTTGAACAGGATTTCCCTATTTCCTACCCTTATAACTCTATCCTTCTCGTTTTCCAAAATCAGGAGGTAACCACCCTTCACACCTCATGATTGGGGAAAAACAATATAAGTTTGGTGATCTGTGTTTGATATGTCTTGTTCAGAGTTAGGATTAGTTCAGCGTTATAGTTAGCTCGTTCATTGAAAATTCGGTTTTCATGCAGAAACAGTTTATGGCTCAACTCCGTCTGTTAACAGAATCACAGAATCAAACCGCACAGATTGCATCAAATTAATAGCATAAATTATTTTAAGATATTATGAATATTTGAATTAAATGGACACATACATAATGGATTCAACCGCAATATTCTTCCGAAAGGGGTTGTATCCCAACATGCTAACGGTTCCAGAGGTAATTGAGGAAATAAAAGATGATCAATCCGTAAACTACCTTTCAATGCTGGAGATATCCGTAGAAGAGCCGAAACCGAGTTGTTTAGAGAAGGTAAAGGTTGTCGCAAGAAAAACAGGGGACATTCACAGGCTATCTGAGACCGATCTTAAAATTCTTGCACTCGCTCTGAGTAAGAAAGAAGAGGGTGAGAACCCCATTATCGTCACAGACGATTACTCAATCCAAAATGTTGCGAAAGTGATGTCTCTACAAACAGACTCCATAATCCAAAAAGGGATTAGATACGAATTCAAATGGATTAGAAAATGCAGGGGGTGCAAGAGGGTCATCAAGGAGCAGTACGAAAAATGTCCGGTTTGCGGTGGAGAAGTTTACTTGGTGAGAAAAAAGCTGAAACGGGATAAAGCTTAAAAACTAAAAATAAAACAGATTAATTAACCCGAGGAGGTTGAGTAATGAGTAAAATCGAAGGTTTAATTGAGAAAGCAAAAAGGATGAAGGAAAAGGGTTTAACCACAGGTGAGATTGCAGACGAGTTAAATGTATCACGAGAGACAGCCCTATGGTTGTTAACAAAGGCAAGAGAAGATGTTTCTCCTCCCTCAGACATATACATTGAGTGGAGAAGTTTTGTGAGGTCACCTTTCAGAATGAGGAATATTGCAAAGTCCCTAACGGACATGATCTTTGAGGTTATTAATGATACTCCCGAGATCGTTATCGGAATAGCAACCAGCGGGATACCGATAGCGACAATGGTTGCTGAGGAACTCGATTGCGATTTAGCGATATACTACCCAAGAAAGCTGAAGTGGGAGAAGGAGGTTAAAGAGATTACCGGAGCCATGAGCGAGAATTACGCCAAGGTGGACGGAAAGAAGTGTGTTGCAATTGATGACATCATAACCACCGGATCCACGATAAGGGAAGTTGCGGAGTATGTGAGGAACAAGGATGGAGAACTTCTCTGTGCATCAGTTGTTGTGGATAAGAGAGGGATGGAAGAGGTTGACGGCACACCTGTTATAAGCATGTTCAGGATAGTCAGAATCTGAGACCTGAAAACTGATAGGATAAGATGATTGACAAGAGCAAGGTTTGCGTGATAATCCCAACCTTAAACGAAGAAGAAAACATAGGAGAGACGATAGAGGACTTTAAAAACAATGGATTTAGCAATATTTTTGTAATAGACGGAAACAGCACAGATAAAACGAGAGAGATTGCGGAGTCCCTTGGTGCAAGGGTGGTTATCCAAAGCGGTAAAGGAAAAGGTCAGGCGGTTGCAGAAGCATTCGGAATGGTGGACTCAGATGTAGTCATCCTCGTGGATGGTGATGGAACCTACCCTGCAAAAGATGCAGATAAACTCCTCGAACCTATATTCCGGGGTTTTGCAGACCATGTAGTCGGGAATAGATTTGTCGACTACGAAAAAGGTGCGTTCACGAAATTGAACCTGATTGGCAACAAAATTTTAAATTTCATCTTCAGGGTTTCATACGGTGTAGACCTCTACGACATCCTGTCAGGATACAGAGCCTTAACCAAGGAGCTATACAAAAATGTCAATCTGAAGAAGAAGGGTTTCGAAGTTGAGACGGAGCTGACGGTGGAGACCATCGCAAAAGGGTTTAGGATCTTAGAGGTGCCGATAAAGTACAGAAAAAGAGGAGGCAAAACCAAGCTGAACCCGTTAAAGGATGGATTCAAGATAGGTTCCACCATCTATAACTTGATTACGAGATACAGTCCGGGAAGGTACCTGTACTTCATAGGGACATTTCTGATAGTGGTGGGATTAGTTACGGGAGTGTATGTCGTGTATGACTGGTTTAAAAACATCACACACTCCCTTCTTGCGGTTCTAACTGCCTTGTTGATAATTTCCGGGCTTCAAATCATTATCTTCGGATTCCTCGGAGATTTCGTGTTTCGTGGAAACTCCGAAATAAGAAAGGAACTCATTCTTTTGAGATCAGAGATAAAAGAGATGAAGAAGAGAAAATGAAGTTGAAGTCAGAAACAGGCTCCCGTAGGGTAGTGGAAATCCTGAAGGCTTCCGGAGCCTTTGACCCGGGTTCAATTCCCGGCGGGAGCACTTTCGAAATTTTTTAAGATTTAGCGGATTTGCCTCGCAAGCCCTAACTCAGGAAATAGTACTCCGCATGCCTATCAGGTACATTGCCACTTATTTTCCCCTCTATATATTCTTTACTCACATAAAGCCCACAGTAGCACCTTCCGTAGTTCTTTATGTCCTCTTCAGCATATACGCATGGACAGATTATCTTTCTGTCGATATCCCTGTTTCCAACTACCATTCTGCACGGGCATGTCGCGATACCGTATCTCTTCTTGTTTTCAAGCAAACCCTCAGCAAAGTCTCTCAGCAGTTCCCTGTCCGGATTCGTTCTCCACCCTCTTTTCTCCGCAACCCTCTCAAAAACCTTCAGGTAATCCTCAACATCCATCATATCACCCGTAACCCCTGTATTCTGTAATGAGCACACTATTCGCCAACAATTTCCTTCAATTTTGCCTCATCATATCCAAGAACCCACTTATCCCCTCTAACCACAAGGGGTACAGAATAACTCCCTGAGATCTCATGTACTTCTCTCATAACCTTTCTCTTCATGTCCCCCTCCAATTTATCAAGCCAAATTACTTCAAAATTTGCTCCAGCCTTTTCAAGAAACTCTTTCGTTCTTTTACAATGCGGGCAGGTAGTCAACCCGTACATCAATATCTCAGCCATACTCCACCTCCATACCGAGCTTTAACGAGGTTCACTTTCAACTTTACTTATCTTTAACAAACTTCACCCTCGAGCTTTGCTTACTGCCTCTGTAATCTCTGCCACCCTCTTGCCGTAAATCTTCGCTACTTCTAAGTCCTCCTTCTTGGGCTTACCTGTGCTCGTAGCACCGTAATAGCAACCAGCCCCATACAACTCCTTTATCGGTGGGATTCCCACGATGATCATGCCGTGAGCAAGCAGCGGAAGAATCATGCTGAGAAGCGTTGCCTCTTTTCCACCGTGTTGCATCTCACTCGATGTAAAAACTCCTCCAACTTTTCCCGATAATGCCTTTTCCATCCACAATCTTCCAGTTTTATCTATGAAAGTTTTCATTTGAGAAGACATGTTTCCAAATCTCGTAGGAGAGCCAAATACGATGCCATCATACTCTACAAGCTCCTCCACACTCACAACCGGAAAAGAATTGAGTTCTTCTCTAACCCTCATATGTGCTGGATTCCTCTCCAGAATTTGCTGAGGTATTGTTTCCTCAACTCTTTTCACCCACACCTCACAGATCTCCCCAGCACCCTCAGCTATGGCTTTGGCAAGCTCCATAACATTGCCTGTCACCGAGTGAAAAACAACGAGAATCTTTCCACCCATATTGTATCTGGTTTTTTATCCTATAAAAAATTATTGAAGTTCTTTTGTCAAATATGTGTAAATTCCATCTGATTTCTCTACTTTAAAACCAAGATGGAGATACAAACCGATCGCATCTCTGTTGGATCTTTCAGTCATTGCTTTGAGCTTTTTTATTCCAAACTCGGGAAGGAATCTCTCCGCAAACTTTATCATCTCTCCACCTATCCATCTCCCCTCATAGTCCTGATGTACGAAGATTACGAACTCTGCAACCTCATTCTCTTTTACCACCGCAAGATGAGCTATAACTCTGTCCCCATGCTTGGCTATGAAGTTTATGCCCTTCTCATAGAGAGCTGATATCCAACTCTCGATCATATTCCTCCGAACAGGTGGGAGCCCACAACATCTTTTGGTTCGGCTGAATGTTTCGTACATCTTTACAAGGTTTTCCCTTTCCTCCTCCACATAGGTTGTAATAAAGACTATCTCCCCTTCCTTGTCCGTGAAAAATTCAGATATCATGGGTGTACCCTTAGACGATGTAAGTGATACCTCATACCTCTCCGTGTCAGACGACACCATACACTCACACACCTCATACATCATACTCAATCATCCAATAAAAAATTTCAGAAGATTGTTGTGGTCGCATAATTTAAGCTTAAGTCACGGAAATTCAAGCCTAAACTGGGACTTCAACCTCCGAAGACCCAAATAAGTGACCGAAAAGATTTATTAACATTCGTAAACTTTCGATGCTCATGTACTTCGAGGTTTGGGTAGACCTCATGAAAAAGGAGAGAGTTCTCAATAAGCTTCGAGAGGTCTGCGATGAGGTTCACGAGGTTTTTTATGATTACCACTATATAGTCAAGGTCTCCAACGAGGACCTATTAAAAATAGATGGAGTGAAAAGGTATAAAAGACATTACAATTGCTAAGGTCGGTTCAATCGGTTAAAACACCACAACATTCATAAACTCAGAACCATAAATGCATCTTACAAGCGGGGGTTGCCGAGTCAGGAAAAGGCGCCAGATTCAGGGTCTGGTCCCGTAGGGGTCCGAGGGTTCAAATCCCTCCCCCCGCACTTGTTTTCGAGAGTTTACAGCTCAAAAAAGCAAATAATCATGGAGTATGCTAAATATAATAGAAATCACATTCCGCATCCTCCATTTACATTCTTACGAAAGCTTATCACCACAGCAGAAACTTCACCCTGCCCTCCACAACCAGCCTTTCCCCGACGAGGCATTTAACTTCCAGATCGAACCTATTCCCCTCTCTACCCACAACCTCCCCTCTCACTTCGACAACATCCTCTTCTCTAACGGGCATGAGATACCTGAAGTTCGTTTCCAGAAGTACGGGTGTTTCGGGGATTTGAGCCACCATAGCGGAAACCAAACTCGTTGTCAACATTCCGTGAACGACCTTTCCTCCAAACCTTGTCTTAGATGCATAGCTATCATCAAAATGTATCGGATTCCAGTCACCCGATATCAAACCAAAAGCGAATACATCCACCTCTGAAATCCTTTTAGAATAGCTTATCCTATATCCAACATCAATCTTCCCATCTTCCTTCCTTAGCTCCTTCACTTCTCCTCCGCTGGAGATGTAGCACTCTTTCAGCTTCTCGAAACCGGACTCCATGTTCAGATTTTGGAGGAAGTGTAGATTTACTTTACCATCAATCAATGATCCAACACTACATTTAACACAATGTCACCTTTTCAAAAGTTCTCCCATCTCCTCCAGCACCTCCACACCTTTTTGAAATTTTTTCACAGCCTTCAACAACAGTTCAGCAATTTCCGGATCAACATCCTTCATCTTGTCCGCCCATTCGATATACTTCAGATTGTGCTCCTTGCAGTGTTCTATCCAATGTTCCACCAGATACCCTAACTTCAATTTTAACTTCAACTTTTCATCCTCATTATTACTCATCCTATCCACCTGCGGTTATTATAGGCGTAGATGTTGCATTACGAATGGATACCTACACTCCTAAAACGAGCTCAAAGATTAAGTTCAATCATTTCCATCAGCTTACCATCCTTTATCGTCTTCGCAGGCTCAAAAATGTCCTTTTCGAATTCATCCCTTATCGCAAGCAATCTTTCAAGAATTTGTCGTTCACCTATGCTCTTTGCAAACTCAAAAGGTCCAAATGGTCTGTTTAACCCGAGTTTAACAGCAAGATCAATATCCTCGGGTTTCGCTACCTCCATTTCAACAAGCTTCACCGCCTCATTTATCTCAACAACTGTAAAATCAAGGGGATTTACTTTATCACTCGCTTTATCAAGGTTTATTGACGGGCGCCCCCTGCTCCAATCATACCACCCTCTTCCGCTCTTCTTTCCAAGGTTGCCCTCTTTAAGCATTTTTTCAAGAACCTCAGGAGGTTCATAATCCTTACTTATGGATTGAGCGTAGTACCTCATAGCATGATAGAAGACGTCCACCCCAGTGTAGTCCATCAACTCAAACGGACCCATGGGTAAACCCATTCTTTTCATAACCGCATCTATCTCCTCTGGCTCAGCTTTGTTGAGCATGCACATGAGCAGGGCTCCAGAGGGTGCAGTGATCCTGTTAACTATGAATCCCGGAACATCCTTCCTCACTACCACTCCCACCTTTCCAAGGCTTTTAACAAATTCGCTAAGGAGAGTCAGAACATCATCGCTCGTTCTCTCTCCCTTTATGATTTCCACAAGCTTCATTAAAACCGGTGGATTAAAGAAGTGTAATCCAGCGAATTTATCTTCCCTTCTCGTTGCTTTGGCAAGCTCGGTGATCTTCATCGTTGATGTGTTGCTTGCAAATATGCAATCCCGCTTCACCAACTCCTCACACTCTGCAAACACCTGAGTTTTTACCTCGAATATTTCGGGAACTGCTTCAATAACGAGATCTGCATCCGCAATATCTTTCATGTCTGTAGTCGGCTTGATTCTCGCTACAACTTCGTCTGCATCATCTATTTTGCCCTTCTCCTGAAGCTTTGCAAGGCTTTCTCTGATTCTACTCATTCCTCTCTCAACAAACTCATGCTTTATGTCCCTCATCGTAACCTCGTAACCCGCGATGGCACAGACCTCTGCTATTCCATGACCCATATCACCCGCCCCAAGAACCGCAACCTTTCTAATCTTCTCCTTCACACCATTTCCATTCACATCGGTAACACCCATAAAACCACCGAATAGACTACATTTTTCAAGAAGAAAAATCTTTTCAATTTCGACCTTTCACATCTCCTCGGCACTTAGCTCGGAATCCGGAGTTGGATTCGGTTATTTGCTGGTAAAAAGGAGTTTAGATTTCCAATTCACCTATACTTGTTGGCGAAAAGTATTCTCGCAATCTCAGATGGATAGCACGAGAAAAGGTCCTTCTCCTCCTTTATAGTAGTCAAAACATACTGAGTTGATGTTCTCTCCACTCCATCTATCTTAGACATTGCGTCAATTATTCTCTTCAGATCTTCCCTGTTCAACGCCTTAGAGATTACAATGAAGTCAATATCTCCCAAAACATAATACACTGCCACTACTCCGGGTATTTTTGCCAGTTCATCTCCAAGTTCTTTTCCAGACCCACCAACATACTTCGTTCTAACAAAAGTGATAGCGGTAATATCCAATCCAAGCAAACCCTCATTGATTAGCGGAACAAAACCCTGGATTAATCCCATCTCCTCCAGCTTCTTGTAGTTGTAATGAATCGTCGATTTTGAGATTCCCAATTCCTTGGATATCCTCTCCAAATTGACCTCCTTGTGCTCCGAAATCTTATATATGATGTCAAGTTGGAGATTACTGAGGGAAATCTTATTTTTCTCTTGGTTTTTAATTTTTTTCAACTCTTTCTTGAGTTCTTCCGGAATGTGTTTTAATTTCCTGTCTGCATCCATCCATATCACCATCACCAATCTGTATTACAATTATTAATCCTCACCACGATCTCATTCTTATCACAATCTTGTCCTTGCATCATCTTCTCACCGTACCTATACATCACATTCTACCATTCATTTTAAAATCCTTCTACCATCTCCTTTAAAAATAATTCTTACCACACATCCACCTCAATTCCTGTCAAACATACCTCCAATCGGTAGTCGTTGCAGGGATTTACAACCGTACACCCTCCAACACTGTAAACTAATCGAGCAGTTTTGTATCCTCTCTTATTCTGTAGACTTCCTCTGCCAAACTTAGCATTTCCGTATCCACATCGGTAATCAGGAGTTCTTCACCCTCAGCCATCGACACCCTACCATAGAAGGGTATCGCCACCTGAGTTCTTCCCAGGAGATTTATCGTGTACCTGTCCCTCCTGAACTCTCCCCACCCGTTGATGTACACGAACGCAACCTCATTCTCTATCGCTCTGGCTTGCACGCAGGAATCTATGAAGATGCTCTCTGTGTCAATCTCTGGTACCTCGTGTTTCCTTTCATCCGTCAACATCCCGTATTTATCCTCGTAACACCAGAAAGATGGGCAAAAAATCACTTCTGCTCCATTAAGAGCTAATTTTTTCGTGAGTTCAGGAAAAGCAAGATCCCAGCACACCACAATTCCAATTCTTCCAAGCCTGGTTTTGAACAAGGGTATATTCCTCCCGGGTGTGATGTATTTTTTCTCCGTAGCCGTTTGTCATAGGTGATTTAAAGTGGCATGTGAGGCGGGACGCTCCGCTCAGAACGATGCCGTTCAAAGGACCGGTTGCAAATACGAGAA
>Ga0180935_1049_pt1 | contig 118340 bp, 114 predicted proteins | sample Deesub1362A_J573_FD_124196 | JGI IMG/M metagenome (GOLD analysis project Ga0180935, IMG submission 124196) | Archaeoglobus sp. JdFR-31
CGATGCTGTGTTTATCGACCACTATTCCTCTCTCAAAGGTTATTCTCTCTCCAGTTTCTATCATTGCTTTTGTCATCCACTCTATCTCGTCGAAATCCATTCCATTAACAAAGTTTGCAAGAACGAAAGCGGTTAGCTCAACATCACCGAGAATGTTCGAAACCGTATCCCTGATTATAGCTCTTATCTCTTCCTTATTGAGCCTCTCACCCTCAAGTTTTTTCCTTATATATGCGGAGGATTCCGGTTTGGGGACAGGTACTACCTCAACCTCATCTCCCTCACCAACATTTATTTGTTCCGCATACTCCTTCGATAGAGCTAAAACACCTTTTTCAACGATGCCGTACGATGTTTGAACCTCTGCTGTGCAGAAGGATTTTCCCTTACAAATTCTCACTCTCTCTCCTTCAAGTAAGCCAAGCTCCTCAGCATCAGATTTATTTATTATAACACTCTTCTTTATGCAATAGGGTATGACAGTTACACGCATAATTATAATACCCTCACAGGTTTTTTAATATTTTTGTAAGATACTTGGTAATACTTTCAATATGTAGCAATACTAATTAAAATTTTTCAAAAAATTCATGATAGATTGAGGATCCATCATGCAAGAATCGCCATACGATACAAGAATTCCCCCATCCACTACTAAAGTTTGAAATCCCTCTTTACCTCCTTCGACTTCAGTATCTTGTATCCCAAATTCGATATTTCAGAGAGCATAGCCTTAATATCCGAGGTCGTAGACTTCTCATCAATTACGATCGTATTCGTTTTAGTTACCTCTAAGGCTTTGAGAATGAACTCCTTCGTTAAATGAGGGAATGTATATTTCGCAAAGCTATGTCCAAATGTGAATGTGGTTCCGAGAATTATTTCCGTCTGCCTCGGAGCATAATGCGTTCCCCCAATGCTTACCGCCACATCCCAATCATCCCTTTTCGAATTTATCGCAGTCAGGATGGATTCCGCAACTATTAGCCCTGCGGTCTCATCTCTCCACTCTTCCTCCGTTGAGCCGATCTCGTAAAATGCAGATGGTGTGCTTATCTCTGACGGTCCGTGGTGTGTTACCTCCATCGTAAACTCAAACTCAGGTTTTCTATCAAGTCTCTCCTTGAGAGCGAGAACATAGTTCTTCATCGTTATTGGGTCTGGTTCTGCAAGCGAGAACTTTCTACCCCCAAAATCAGCTGTGGCAATGTTCCCGCTCACATGTACGGTAAAGATTTTTCTACCATCTTTGCTCCTATGCCGAGATGCAAATATTATTCTGCTAAAATCCAGATACTTTTTTAGTTTCTCATCCAGATAATCGGAGTATATTAGTGGCCCTTCAATTTCAATTATTGAGATCTTCTCCCCTTCATAAAACTCAAAACCTTCAACCTTTCTTTTATCAAAATCCACCAAAGAGAGCAGATTATCCCTTATGTTCAAACCAGCAACATCTTGTTTGCTAACCACGACGAGGTGCATGAAACTCAATGGCTGGGTGGTTTAAAAATGGTTTGGGTTGCCAAGGTTTGAACCTGCTAAGTGTTCAAAACCAGAAACTATGCTTACAGAGCCACGAAAAACGAGTTCAGGAAACATAAAAGCAATCTCCTGAAAAGATCTTTTTTCTCTTTCCATCGGATTCTACCACCAATCCACCATCTATATCCATATCTACCGCTTTTCCCTTGTAAACTACTTCCCCCACCTTAACCTCCACATCCTTGCCGAGGGTGTCCGAGAGGTCTATCCACCTCTCCCTTATTTTCTCCCACTTTCCATCGACTAATAGCCCGTAGTAGTCCGCAAACTTTTCAACGACTCGAGAGAAGACATCTATCCTCCTCACACCTTTGTCTATCTCCCTAAGACTTATTGCAATACCTTCCAACTCCTCGGGAATCTGATTCTCGACATTTATCCCAATCCCCACTATTATCGAAAACCTCTCTAACTCACCCGATAACTCGGAAAGTATTCCACAGACCTTTTTTCCCCCTATCAAAACATCATTAGGCCATTTAATTCTTGCAGAATACTTTCCCAGTGCTTCAGCAACACTCACCCCTGCGGTGAGGGTTACCTTGGGTATATCATCAAAGGATATATTCGGCTGGAGAACCATCGAAAAATATAGTCCCCCTTTCTCGCTAAACCACCTTCTTCCAAGCCTCCCCCTGCCAGATGTTTGTTTTTCCGCAACCACAATTGTGTTTGGCTCAAAGTTTTTTGCTCTTAGATTTGTTGAGTCCGTTTCCGGATAATAGTAAAGAGTTTTGAATATGCTAAATTTCCTCAAAATTTTAAAGCACGATACAGGATTGAACTCAGGTATTCTTCTTATCTTGTAACCGAGTTTTTTTCTGCTGTCTATTTCGAAACCTAACTCCCTAAGCTTCTTTATCCTCTTCCATACAGAGTTTCTTGATATGCCAAACTTTTTCGCTATCTCCTCTCCGCTCATCCAATCGGATATGAATTCAACAAGAGATACATCCTCCTCATCGATTCTGAAGGGATACACTCGGATCACCCTTCACACCCAGCATACCACCAGACAAACATCCCTCAGAACCACCTTCTTTTCTTATCCTCCAGACTCCAAGTTAGCTCTCCATCCGCTTCTACTTCCTCTTTAACTTTTGGCACCATCCTCAGGGTTGCCATCGTCTGGAAGAGAATTGCCACACTCCAAACCAGTGTCACCCAGTAAAACCACCATCCCCCACCCGTCAGAAAGTCAATTACGAAAAGTATTAAGTTCATAAGGAGAAACAATACAAAATGAAATCTCAATGCCATCCAGTAAAATTCTTGCATAAATTTAATCTGTGGGTTTAAAGATAACTTTTTCTAAATTCCCATGATTGAGTGTAGTGTCGGTGATCGAATGCAATACAATGAAATTCTTGATGAAATGTTGAAAGGTTTGGATGTCATCCAATCCAACGACCTAATTCAACACAAACCACTCTGTGTAGAGGTAAAAGAGGGGTGATAAATTGATGAACTTAAACGATGATGCAGATGAGCGGAGTGACGAATCCAGCAAATCGAACAGTAGAGATGCAAAGCAGGATGAGGGTGCTGGAGGCCACAATGACTTCAACCACAGAGAGAAAGACTACACGAAAATTGCAAGATTCATTTCGGAGATCGGTAGTTTGAAAAATATTCCAAGATCTGGATGGCTAAAAATCGGTATAAAGAATCCTGAATCAGTTGCGGAACACTCCATGAGGTCTGCAATCATTGCATTCATAATAACCATGCTTGAGACCGGTAGTTTCGATAAATCCGTGAGATCCGCATTCTTTTCATTAATCCACGACATCCACGAATCAAGAGTAACAGACTTGCACAAACTCTCAATGAAATACATTCGGGTTGAGGATGCCAAAGCCAAAACCGAGCAGAGAGAACTGCTACCGGACTTCATAAGGAGGGCCATTGATGAGAGAAGATACTTAGAGTGCTTACCATTCATCGAAGATGCGGACAAGCTTGAGCTTCTATTTCAAAGCGTTGAATACACAGATGTAAGTTCATACGCAACAGAGTACACAAAGAACATCAAATTTCAAACCGAATCTGCCAGAAAAATCGCCGAAAGTGTTAAAAAAATAAAACCATGGTGGATTTACCTTGAATAAACCAAAGTTTCTCTGCGACAGGATGCTCGGAAAACTCGCAACATGGTTGAGGATTTCTGGTTACGATACAGTATATGTTGGGGATCTAAAGCTTAACAACAGAAGAAAGGAAGACACATTCATTCTAAACAGCTTTAAGGACAGAATACTCCTCACAAGAGACAGAGAATTGTACAACAGATGCATTTCATCCCGTAGAGATGCGATTTTCATAAAATCGGACTCTGTAGAAGGTCAAATAAGAGAGATGATCGAGCTTGGCTTCGACTTTCAGATTGTAATGGATAGGTGTAGCGTCTGCAATTCACCGCTGAGAAAACCTTCAGAGAATGAGACAATGAGAGTTTTAAGAAGAGAGCGTATCGAAGAAGACTTAAGAGAAAGGTATGAACTCTGGTATTGTGAGAAATGTGATAAGCTGTATTGGATGGGTGGACACTGGAGGAATATGGTTGGGTTTCTTGACAGAATTTATAGTTAACTCTGCTTGGCATTAAAACGAAGAGTACCCCGTAAAACATTATAAGTTTCCAATGGAGATTCTACATGCTCATATATTCTGGAAATTGGCTTAAAATCCACACCATAGTAAAAAATAAGTTCCTGTATTATGTCCTCCAGCAAATTTATGGAAAAAAGTGCGAATCTCGTTTCCTCAATAAGAGATTTATCCAAATCTGATATATACAAGTCATTATTCTGAGAATATTTGTTGATCAGACCTAACAATACTCTTATTTTCTCCTTAAGAACATATAACTCGTTAGATTCAAGTTTATCTATCTTTGAATACAAAAAATCAAGAGAATAACACAGTTTAGCAATTTCTTTCAATTTAAGATCATCATTGACATAAGACAAGAGGTAAACCAACCACATATTCTTATTTTCCGGCACACGATATATATGATCCAGAATAAAACAAACCCTAAAGAAGCTCTCAAGATTTTTAGGCAATATTTTTACAATTTTATTTTCATCAACAACTCTTTGAACAAGATTTGACAGCTCTTCTTTCCATATTTCTATCAACTCATGCTGGAACTCAAGAATATAATTCTTCGCATCAATTAGTGCAATAATTTCTTCTAATTTTTCATCATATTTAAACTGCTCAAGAAATACATCTTTTGGGACACGGTATGCTTCTCTATTTCCCCATGCAGGTACAGAGCCAGATATACTATTCTTAAATATCCATTTTGGCGTTAAAAATGCATACTTAGAGCTTGGTTTTAAGATATACAGGAATATACGATCCTCATGCGGTCTTCTCTCTCCTTTAACTTTTCTTGCAACCTTAGAAATTTTAAAGTCAAAATACTGTAAATCCTCTCTATCGGCATACTGAAACTCTATTTTCAATTCAGTGTCCAACCCTTTCACAATAAAATCAGGTTCTCTTGATATTCCTCCTTGCCTTAAAAACATAAAAATTTAATCTCCACCGTATTTTTCTACCTTTATATTGCCATAACCGAGTTCTCTCTCCAACTTTTCCTCAATCCACTCCCTAATTTCAAGCTCCGCAATAGCCTTTTTCTTCATATCTCTCCGATACTCGAGATAAGTTCTAGCCTTTATATCACTACTTTGAGCGTAAATCATCTTTGCATCTTTTTTCATTAATTAACCCCCTAACAGTGAATCTAAATTAGAGATGTCTGAAAAGATTTGATTTTCTTTATGGCTTCCAATGCAATCTCAGGGTTTATCTCATAACCTATTCCATTTCTTCTTAAATCTCTCGCAACGACCAAAGTCGTTCCCGAGCCCAGAAAAGGATCCAATATCGTTTCACCAATATAGCTATAGGCTTTTATCAATCGGTAGGGCAGTTCATACGGGAAAGGTGCTGGATGATCTCTATTATCTCCGCTTCCCTCCGGTTTCATCAACCATACATCACTTTTCTTTATTGAAATCCAAAAATCTTTGTCCAACAAGGATGCTTTTTTCTGTTCATCGGTCAAGTGGGCGTATTTTTTGTATCCTCTTGGTGCAGGTTTTTCAAATTCAAGAATAAATTCGTGAGCATAATTAATCAATATGTTTCCGGGGTACGGAAATGTCCCAAAATGTGCCCTTACAGAATTCGTTTTATGCCAAATGATTTCTCGTTTGAAGATGAACCCGATTTCCTCACACAAATCAATAGTCTTCCCCACAATATTCAAACTCCTAAAACCAGATTTTGTCCTAACAGGTAGGTTCATTATATTAATAAATGCTTTTCTTCCTGGCTGAAGAATCCTAAAAACTTCTTTCCACACTATGCCTATTTCCTTCAACCATTCATCTAACTCATGAATATTTCCTAAGTCCCCCGGAATTGGATTCTTTGAATACATTTTTGCATTAAAATAAGGTGGAGATGTGACCATAAGATGTACTGAATTGTCCTCTATTTCAGACATGTTTTGGGCATTCTTAACAACAACTTTCTGAAGTGTGTTGTTTACTTCTATTTCATTACACTCCTCAATATCAACTTCACCATTACCTCTTCCCTCTGAAAAATGCTTCAGATCTGATAAATCAAACCTGTACTGTCCACTTGCAGACCTATATGCCTTTATTTTCCCTTTTGATACGAATCTATGCAATTCTCTAACAGATATGCCAAGATACTTAGATGCCTCAACTGCTGAAAGGTAACTTCTGTTCTTATAATCTTCCACTGTCTCTACNCCATCTTACATTCATTCCCCAAAAAATATTAAATTTTTGTTGCAGAACCAATGAATATTNAAATATTCTCCAAAACTGCCGATACAATACCGGAGATTTGGTTTTATCTCAACTTTACCACAAGCTATATATATCAATTATTAACACCATTGACTTGCCGACGGCCATAGGATCGGGGGAAACACCCGGACCCATTCCGAACCCGGAAGTTAAGCCCCGTTCCGTTCCGTGCTGTACTGTGTTCCGAGAGGGCACGGGAACCACGGAAGCTGTCGGCTTTTTCAGATTAATTCTTTTATGACTTTTATTCATGATGCTTATTCATGATGCCCATGTATATGGATGTGTTTTTATGTATCCAGAATGGCATTCGGTGAGTATCACCCAACTCACGAAAAGGCAAAATTTTTAATCTGTTTCGCTAAATTTACTCTTCCATGCTCACTCCAGATATCTATGGGGGCATTCTCGCAATAACTTCATCCTTTTTCTGGGCAGTTGGGGCTACGGTTTACAAAAAAGGTCTTGAAACTACTGATATCTGGTCTGGAAACTTTATGAGGACGGGTTTCACCGCATTAGGATTTCTGGTTGTAATGCTACTAAACGGGAGCTTTTTAGGATCCCTGCTATCTCTAACACCGGTATTGTCCCTGTGGATCTTCATTTCTGCTTTTTTTGCATTCTTTGCAGGAGATCTGCTTTATCTTGCATCCTTAAACGAGATCGGGGTGTCAAGAGCGGTTCCGATTAGCTCAACCTACCCTCTCTTTGTTGCGCTTTGGTCGATTATCGTTTACAACAAAGAGATCGGAGTTCTCCTCATAGTAGGCACCATGCTGATAATCTTCGCCATTAAGCTAATCTCCGAGGATGAAGGATATCCCATCTCGAAAAAAGGTGTTCTGCTTGCAATCTCAGCATCAATTTGCTGGTCGGTTAGCATCACGATACTTGAGTACCTAACACTCTACCTCCCTTCCGAAGCGGTTGCAGGGTTTAGATTTGCCATTGCATCATTCCTCGTAATGTTCATCGCATTCAGAAAGGGCTTGAAAGTAGACAGGAACTCCGTAATATGGATCGGTTTGGGAGGCATGATAGTGCTCGTAGTAAGCAACTATACATTCGTTGAGGCTATAAGAATTGCGGGCTCGGAGAAAGTCGCTCCAATCTCTTCAACATATCCGGTTATCTCAGCCTTCCTTGCAGGCTTCTTCCTTAAGGAGAGTTTGACACTACGGGTTGTTTCAGGAACACTTCTCTCCTTCCTCGGAGTTTTAGTTGTGGTTGCAAGCTAATCAGGCTCAGACCTTGTCAACGGAGTTGCCTCCACGCCACAGCCTTAAGAAGTCCAAGAAAATGCACTTCGTAGTATTACGGATGTGACATCTGATCTTTCTGCTGATAAACCCACCGCTATACTGTCCCGCAAAGAACATCATGAAAAATAGAGGTATGTAGCTCAAAGGAGAGGCTGACAGCAGGCGAACGAAAACTATGATGGGCACAGGAAGGTGGATCGAGATGAACCACTCTTTGGAGAACTTCCTGCATCCCTGCCTCCAGTAACCGAAAGGTATGTTTACGAAGTATGTGAACGCAAATGCGGTTAGGATATTCATTGCCATCTCTTCTCCACCAATATCAATCTCCTACCAAGGATGCTAAAAATTTTACTAATACCAGCCAAGTCTGGTTGAATGCCACGAAAACATGCTACCAACACCACCACACCACACATACCACAAAAAGTCTTTTATTTTCTGAGGGTTCTAAGCAGAATAAGGTGAGATTATGGGTGTACTCTGGTTCAATGAAATTGGTAAAAACGATATTCCTCTTGTTGGTGGTAAAGGTGCCAACCTCGGAGAGATGTTTAGAATTGAGATTCCTGTCCCAAACGGTTTTGTAATCGACAGTAAAACCTACAGAGAGTTTATCGAAGTTACCGGACTAAAAACAAAAATAGAGGATGAACTAAAAGGCCTTAATGTTGAAGATACTGATGTTTTAACATCCGTATCACAAAAAATAAGAAGTCTTATCGAATCCACACCCATTCCAGACGAGATAGCAAAAGAGATTCTCTCAGCATACAAACAACTTGAAAAGGAGGAAGGAAAAAAAGTTTTTGTTGCGGTAAGAAGTTCTGCTACCGCGGAGGACTTGCCGGATGCGAGTTTTGCGGGACAGCAAGACACATTCCTCAATGTTCAGGGGGATGAACTCATAGAATATGTTAGAAAATGCTGGAGCAGTCTTTACACCCCAAGGGCAATTTACTATCGTGTCCAGAAGGGATTTAGGCATGAGGATGTTAGCATAGCGGTTGTCGTTCAAAAGATGGTGAACAGCGAGAAAAGCGGGGTTATGTTTACATCCCATCCCGTCACGGGAGAGCGAAAAACCATCATCGAAGCTGTCTTCGGTCTCGGTGAGGCGATTGTGAGCGGGAGAGTGACCCCCGACACATACGTCTTCGACAGGGAGACAAGGGAGATAGTTGACATCAAAGTTGGAGAGAAGACGATGATGATCACAAAGAGAGACGGCAAAACCGTTGAAGTGGAGCTTGATGTGGAGAAAGCCAATCAGAGGGTGCTATCAGATGATGAGATTATCAAGCTCGTGGAGTTCGGAGAGATAATCGAGAACCACTACGGCACCCCTCAAGATGTCGAATGGGCAATAGAAGATAATAGAATATATATCGTCCAGTCAAGACCCGTTACAACAATAAAGAAAAAAGATGAGGTTTCCGAAGAGGTCGAAGGAGAGATTATCGTCAGAGGATTGGGAGCATCTCCCGGAATCGGCTCTGGAGTTGTTAAAATAATAGGAAGCGAGAAGGAGATTTCAAAGGTTCAGGAAGGAGATGTTCTCGTTACAACCATGACCACTCCAGACATGGTTCCCGCGATGAGGAGAGCTTCCGCGATCGTAACAGATGAGGGTGGTATGACGTGTCACGCAGCGATTGTATCGAGGGAACTAGGGGTGCCTGCGGTAGTTGGAACGAAAGATGGAACAAAGATCCTCAAAGAGGGAATGAAGGTAACAGTTGATGGAGAGAAGGGTGTTGTTTACCTCGGCATACTGAAGACCGAGAAGAAAGAAGAGAAGACCATAGAGTACTCTGCACCACTAATTACAGCAACAGAGGTAAAGGTCAATGTATCCATTCCAGATGCCGCCGAAAGGGCTGCAGCAACTGGTGCAGATGGCGTAGGATTGTTCAGAATTGAACACATGGTTTTGGGACTTGAGAAACATCCGATGAAGTACATAAGAGATGGAGAGATGGACAGGTATGTGGATGCTCTGTACAGAGAAATAAAGAAGGTTCTAAAGGCATTCTATCCCAAACCCGTGTGGATAAGAACCCTCGATGCACCAACCGACGAATTCAGAGCTATGGAGGGTGGAGAGGATGAGCCCATTGAGGCAAATCCAATGCTCGGTTTCAGAGGAATCAGAAGAGATCTACGCGAAGAGGAGCATTTGAGGGCAGAGTTTAAAGCAATAAAGAGGCTTATAGACGAGGGACTAACGAACATAGGAATAATGCTACCCCTCGTCTCCAATGTCGAGGAGGTCAGAAAAGCTAAGAGGATTCTAATTGACGAAGGCATACCCTTGGATAAAATTGAGTTCGGCATAATGGTTGAGACTCCCGCATCAGCATTAATAATCGAAGACCTCGTGAAGGAAGAGATTGACTTCGTGTCGTTCGGAACGAATGACTTGACCCAGTACACTCTCGCAGTTGACAGAAACAATGAAAATGTTGCCTACCTATTCGATGAGACTCATCCCGCAGTTTTGAAATTGATAGAGCATGTGATAAAGGTTTGCAAGAAGCACGGTGTAAAAACATCAATTTGCGGTCAGGCGGGGAGCTATCCACATGTTGTTGAGAAGCTCGTGGAACTCGGGATAGATAGCGTATCAGCAAACCAAGATGCGGTTAGAGCAGTTAGAGAGACGATATATCGGGTTGAGAAGAAGATTATGCTTGAAAAACTCAGAAACCTTTAATTTTTCATATAGATGGCTTTATGCAATCCATTCTGGAGAGAATTGAGTTTGACTTCCTCTTTTCCGAACTCAGGAAAAAAGGGGCAAAGAAAATAGGGGTTCAACTACCTGATGGCTTAAAGCATAAGAGCAAAGAGATTGTAAGGAGGATCGAGGAGAGAGGTTACGAGGTTATAGTGTCCGGTTCATCATCCTTCGGAGCGTGTGATGTTGATTTACAACTTAAAGAGGAGGTTGATGCTCTCGTTCATTTAGCTCACACTCCGATTTTCGAAACGGATGAGGTTATCTATGTGCCCTATTTCTACGATTATTCCTTCGAGAACATTGAGCAATATCTCGACGAAATTGAAGAAAGAGAGATAGCTCTTGCAGGAACCGCACAGTACGCATGGAAATTCGATGAATTTAAAATCTTTCTAGAAAATAAGGGATTTAATGTATTCTTGGGAGAACCAAAAGGAAGAGTAAAGCTAAAAGGACAGATATTGGGTTGTAATTTCTCAGTTTTGAGAGATACAAACTTAAAAGGAAGTTACTCAACACTATTCATAGGAGACGGCTTGTTCCATCCCAAGGGAGTTGCCATGTACACTGAAAGGAAGGTCTACCAATACAGCCCCCTGAACGACGAATTCAGAATAATTGACGAAGAAGAGATTGAAATGTTCAGAAAGGAAAGATACATTCAGATATCTAAAGCAATTAACAATTTAAGAGATGGTGTCGGTATAATCGTGTCTTCAAAGCTTGGACAAAAAAGATTGGAGCTCGCTGAGAGAATAAGGCTCGAGATAATTAATAAGGGTTATTACGCGGATGTGCTTTTCTTCGATGAGATATCCCCCGAAAAAATCATGAACTTCTCCTACGGCGTGTATGTCAACACAGCATGCCCAAGAATAACATACGAGGACTTTACAAGGTATTCAAAGCCGATTATATCTCCCACCGAGATTAGGATGATTCTCGGAAAGATCAACTTCGAGAGACTCGTACTCGACGAGTTGCGTTGAACACATCTCATGAAATGTATAAAAGATAGTACTTATTCAAACTAAAACTTATAAAAATATATAATATTTTAGCTCAAAAGAAATAATTATCAAAAACTACAAATCGTAAAATTCAAAGTTATTTTTGAGTTTTCTCTGTCGATTCAAGTCTATCACACCCAACGACTTTCGAGATGTCGGAATCAAAAAACATTAACAAAAAATTTAAGTTCAGACAATTCTCAAAAAACATCATTATCATTAACAGAAAGCCTTAAATTATAATCACGATAACATCAAAAGAAAAGGTGAAAAAATGAGATTCTTTGCAATTGGATTCGGTCAGGCGGGAGGCAAGATACTCGATTTATTCGTTGAAAATGAAAAGAAGAGGGGTGCAGGAATTAAGCTCAACACTCTTGCTGTTAATACCGCAAGAACAGATTTGATGGGGTTAAAACACATTCCAATGAAGGATAGGATTCTGATAGGGCAGACCATAGTAAAGGGGCACGGAGTGGGCACAGACAACAGAATGGGATCAAAAGTTACACAAGATGAAATAGAGACGATCCTCAATGCCATCGACGAGAAAGGTACTCACGATATCGATGCCTTTCTGATTATCGCAGGTCTTGGAGGTGGAACTGGAAGTGGGGGCAGTCCTGTTCTTGCAAGATACTTAAGTGAGATGTATTCCGAACCTGTATATGCAGTAGGAATCCTTCCCGCTCCAGAGGAAGGAAAGTTGTATTCTTTAAATGCTGCAAGGAGTATGATAACTCTACTCAAGTATGTTGATAACCTCATCCTAATAGATAACGGAGCGTGGAAGTTCGAAGGAGCGAGTTTGAAAGACTCGTTTGCGAAAATTAACGAAGAGATAGTGAGGAGGCTTGCAGTTCTTGCGAGAGCTGGAGAGCCAGTTGAGGAAGGAATGGTCGGAGAGATGGTTGTGGATAGCTCGGAAGTAATAAACACATTCAAAGGAGGAGGGATATCCTCGATTGGCTATGCCACCTCAATGGCTGAAACGGAGGAGGAGAAAGAGAAGAAAAAATTCAGCCTTAAAAACCTCTTCAAACGAGAGGATAGAGGTACATTCGATGAGGATAAATCCATGAAGATTGCATCACTTGTGAGAAGAGCTGCTCTCGGCAGATTGTCGGTACCATGCAACATCAGAAGTGCTGAAAAAGCTCTTGTTCTCGTCGCAGGACCTCCCGAACACTTGGACAGGAAGGGAATAGAGAAAGCCAAGCTCTGGCTCGAGGAGCAGATTTCAGGAGTTGAGGTTAGAGCGGGTGACTACCCGACAAGGAGAACAAAATATGTTGCCGCATTGGTTGTGCTTGCAAATGTTACAGACATTCCGAGGGTAAAACAGCTCCAGAGACTGGCTGTAGAGGCGAGAGAGGAGGCTGAAGGGGCTGAGAAGAGTAGATTGGAGAAAACTCTCGCTTTATTTGATGAAGACATAGAACCGTTATTCTAAGGGGGTAATCATGAAGAAAACGAGAGTTTTAGCTCCAATAATTTTATTTGTTACTCTAATTCTTTCCACAGGAGTTGTTTATGCTGCAGAACACCTAAACACATCAGATTTTGGAGAACCAAATGTTCAAGGTGTTGGGAAAAGCTATTACAAGCCGGGGGAACGGCTTGAGTTCCTATATTATGTTGTACCTGCAGAAGATGACCTCAAAGTGAAGCTTGACAACAGATACTACTATGTTCACTCATCTCTTGACAGCGTCACACTAAGAGCGACTGTTTTTCTCGCAACCGGGGCGTCGATCCAGCACCAATACCTCAACGGGAGATGTCAAAATCCCGAAGATACATGCGAGGTGCTTGATGGAACGGTAAAGATGTCCTTCAAAATAGGAGATACCGGAAGCTCAGGAGGAGTCGACGAAATAGAGGTAGAGGTAAAAGGAACCGTACCAAGTGTTGAGAAAAGACTTGAAACTGTGAAAGCACTGTACATCGAGGTTTCCGATGCAGATGAGGATGTTCTCCCCGCTGTGGAGATAAAAGTGCTGAACCTCGACCAATTCACAAAGGATATCGAGGACATAAAGATAAGATACAACAACCTTCACGATAGATCGAATGAGCTTGAAGATGAGGGTGCGGTAACGGTTAAGGCGGATGACTACCTCGAAAAGGCGAATCAGAACATCACGCTCGCCGACAACTATTACAAAGAAGGGGACTACGTAAAGGCTGATGAAAAGCTGAATAACGCGGAAAAGATGCTCGACTCTGCTGAAGTTGAATTAAAAAAGGCTGAAGCCGAGTTCGTGTATGAACAAGCTGGAGATGAACTCGATAAGCTCTCGGTTTTGCTTGTTGAATTCGAACTAACCATTCGAGAGGCAAGAGATGCGGGGCTTGCGGTATCAAGCTATGAGTTCCAGCTAATAAACCTCAAGAGCAAATATACCAACTTGGTGGAGAAGAACGATAAAACACAGGACTATCTCGAAAACAACAAGTTTGATGATGCCATAAAACGCTCGAAAGATGTTACTGAGGAGGTTCAGAAGCTTACAGTGGAGGCAAATACATACATCGCGGAGTTGAGAGAGAAAATCGACGAGGTTAAAAGCCCTACTCCAACACCCACTCCAACTCAGACCGCATCCACACCTCAACCATCATTCTTTGATGAACAGAGAGATAAACTCGTTATTGTGGGAGCGATAATAGCTATACTGATAGGTGGTGGTGGAGCCGCAGTATATCTGTATTCGAAGTACAAGCACCAGAAGACTTTCGACGAGCTTAAATAATCATTTAGTTCTTCCTACTTCAAAAATTCTAATATATCGACAGACCTTTATAACTCAAAGAAATCTCGATGCGAATGTGGATTTGACAGAATCACATGACTCCCGAAAACTGCAGATTCTACACCTTCCGGACTCTTTTCTTTCGGGAACGAAACCTTTCCTCAACCTCGTCACCCTCTCAATAATCCTTATAACATTGATTCTCTCCAGTCTCCCAATGCTGACACCAACTAACCTTCCATTGATAGCATAGTATACAAATCCCCGGTTCTTAAATCTGAAGTTCTCAAATTTTTCCTTGTTTTCAGACAGTAGGAGAGAATAACACGAGATTTTAATCAAATCCTTGAACCAAACACCTTCTTTCGGAGAAGATGATGAGATTGCTAACGGAACTATCTCGGAATCAATGATCGATAGCTCATCCACCACACCAGACAATCTAAATTTCTTGGATGAGAGCGGTACCTCCCACTCAAAGGGAGCTAACTTATAAAGCTCATCATTCATTCTAAACTTCTTAAAAGCAGAATGGAAGACCTTTTCCTCACCTCCCTTCTCGATAAATCTGTTTTTAGCCCATTCAACATCAAATCCCTTCCTCAAGCTCAGAAAAATCTCCTTAATTGCGGAGTTAATACCCGGACTTTCGGTGAACCTCATTCTAAAATAGCACAACCTAGGACAGAACGCATAGTTCGTTACATCGCCTACTGTAACAAACTTCACCCCCGGTTTCTCGGAGTTTTGAAATTTACCTCGCCCAAGCATCCTTAAGTTATCCAACTGGGAAAAATTAAAAACATAGCTGGTTGTGACGATTTCTCCCAGTTATTCAATTTATTTCACCGTTATTCTACCATCACCAGTTGATGCTCTCTCACTCAGCAATCCTTAACGATCCGTGTATCAGTACCCGAGTTCCTTATTCACCACATTTATCAACTCTCTGCCCTCCTTAAATCGTCTGAGGTTCTCTTTAAATATCTCCACAGCTCTCTCCCAATAATGAGGTGACGATCCCGCTACATGCGGAGTTATTACGACATTGTTCATCTCCCACAGCGGTGAATCTTTTCTCAGGGGTTTCTCGTCGAATACATCCAAGCATGCAAACGAGATCCATCCCTCCCTAAGCGCCTTGACCAACGCGGTTTCGTCAACAATGCCACCTCTTGCAATGTTTACCAAACAAGCGGATTTTTTTCATCAACCTCATCTCCCTCTCACCAATCAAAGCTGTAGTCGCACTTGTTTTCGGAACGCAAACTACAAGAAAATCGGACTCCTTTAAGATGATGTCCAGTTCCTCCAATCCATACACCTCATCCACGAACTCTACTTCTTCCGGGTTTCTTTTCAGCCCTACAACCCTCATTCCAAAGCACTTAGCCTTTCTCGCAATTTCCCTCCCTATGGAGCTAAGACCGATGATGCCCGTTGTTTTCCCATTAACTTCCTCGAGGGATTCGAACGGAAAAGGGTGTCTGGTCTTCCAAACTCTCATCTTTTTTTCTTCAAAGATTTCGTTCAATTTCCTCGTACAAGCAAGGATCATAGAGAAGACATGTTCTAATGCTTGTATGGCATGGATCCCCCTTGAAGATGTGACAATCACATTGCTGTTCCTTACATCATCCGTGAGAAGCGAATCCAATCCTTTTAATCACTTCATCATCGGTTTCCTTTCTCACCTCAACATCTATAGAGTTGGCTATATTTTCAACATACTTTTCATCGAGGGGAAATGTAATCAATACCTTGAGGTCCCGCATAGAGCTTCAGTGATCTCGGAAGAATAAAACCTTTTAGCAAAAAAGCTTAAGAAGTCTCTACACGCCCTCTCTTAAAACCCATCAAAACTACATTTTAAGAAGTCTTGCATTTATGGCAACGATGATAGTGCTTAAACTCATGAGTACCGCTCCCACAGCAGGAGTTAGAAGTATTCCATACCCGTACAGGATTCCCGCTGCAAGGGGTATTGCAAACGAGTTGTAACCCGTTGCCCACAGAAGGTTCTGGAACATCTTCGAGTATGTCTTTCTCGAGAGCTTAATTACATCCACAACATCCCTCGGGTCGTTTCTAACAAGAATTATGTCTGCTGTTTCCACTGCGACATCCGTTCCCGCTCCTATGGCTATACCCACATCAGCCTGAGCCAACGCGGGAGCGTCATTCACCCCATCCCCAACCATCGCGGTAGTGTATTTTTTCTGCACCTCCTTTACCTTCTCCGCTTTTTCATGAGGGAGTACTTCCGCAAAATAATCATCTAATCCAAGTTCCTCTGCAACCCACTTTGCTACAAATCTGTTATCGCCAGTAAGCATTATGCATCTAACACCCAAGCTCTTCAGCTTTTCTATTGCCTCTTTTGACTCCTTTCTTACGATGTCCGCGAGTGCTATGGCTCCTACCGGGGTACCTTCCTCAAGAAGATACACGACAGTCTTCCCCTGCTGTTCAAGTTTTTCAACTTCACTGTTTTCAAGCGAAATTTTATTCTCCCTAAGGTAGTTTGGGCTGACGACCATGTACTTCCTTCCATTTATCCTTCCCTCCACACCTTTACCCGGAATCGCCCTGAAATCTTGAATTTGCAATAAACCAATTTTACTTTCCTTCGCTTTCGCGACTATACTTCCAGCTATCGGATGTTCCGAACTGCTTTCCAGAGATGCAGAAATTTTCAGGATTTCTTTCTCATTTAACCCATTTAAAGAGATTATGTCTGTCACACCGAACTTGCCCTCAGTCAGTGTACCTGTTTTATCAAAGATAACCGCCTGCAGATCTTTAGCTCTTTCAAAAGCGGTTCTATCTCTTATGAGCAGTCCCGATTTTGCCGCTAAGGATGTTGAGACTGCTACCACCAAGGGTATTGCAAGCCCAAGAGCATGAGGGCAAGCTATGACCATCACGGTCACCGCTCTCTCAATCGCAAATACGAACTCCATGCCATACAAGTTCCAAACTACAAGAGTTATCGCCCCAACACTCAAAGCTATTATTGTTAAAAAGAATGCAGCTTTATTCGCAAGATCCTGAGTTTTAGATTTGGTTTCTTGTGCAGATCTAACAAGCTCTATCACCTGATTCAGATACGTGTCCTTTCCTGTCTTTTCCACCTTTACTGTGAGAGAGCCTTCACCGTTTATTGCCCCTCCAATGACTTTGTCTCCAGCTTTTTTCGTTATGGGTTTGCTTTCACCAGTTAGCATTGCTTCATTAACAGAACTCTCTCCATCCACTACAACTCCATCAACTGGAATTTTTTCTCCCGGTTTCACTAAGACCATGTCTCCAGTCTTTAAATCCTCAACCTTGACATCAACGATCTCTCCATCCCTCAACAGATGGGCATCAGATGGCATTATCTTTACAAGCTCCTCCAAGGCTCGAGATGCACCCAAAACAGACCTCATTTCCACCCAATGCCCGAGAAGCATGATGTCAATAAGGGTTGCGAGTTCCCAGAAAAAGAACTTGCCTTCCAAACCAAAAACCACAGCGGTGCTGTAAAAGTACGCGACACTAATCGCAACCGCAATTAAAGTCATCATGCCGGGTTGTTTCTTGGCAAGCTCATTTTTAAATCCTGTAAGGAAAGGTAATCCACCGTAGAAATATATAATTGATGAAAGAATGAAAATTATATACAGTGCTCCGGAAAATTCAAACTTGAAGCCGATAAAACTCTGAATTGCAGGGGAGAGAACCAGTACAGGGATCGTTAACACGAGGGAGATGTAAAATCTTTTCTTGAAGTCCTCGAGCATGTGAAGGTGATGCTCATGCACATGTCCCTTCGCATGTCCCTCATGCACATGTGCATGTTCCTTTGCATGATCTTCTTTCGCGCGCTCAATGTTCTCTATGCGGTTATGATCCATGGATTCTTCCGTAGCCTCTCCAACATGTTCATGCATTCCGGTATCCATCTCTTCATGCATGTTTTCGTGCACTTCGTGTTCGTAGATCTTTTTCATTCCGTTATTCTCCATTTCATTACCTTCAAGCTTTTTTCCGTGCTTCATGCAAACATCAGCCTCACCACAAACATGCGTTAAATCGAGTTCAGCTACCTTCAAGCTCTCGTTTCATTCTCTTGTATTCTTCCTCAGTTATCTCACCCCTCGCGTATCTCTCCTTCAACAGATCCAAGGGAGTCCTATCTCGAGGAGCACTACTTTCCCTTATAATTATGTAGAGAACTAGAAACAGTATTCCCACCATCGGTAGGATTACGAGAATAAACCACAGCAGTCCGTTCATACCTCTTCTGTTGGCATCCTGATAAACGAGGTAACCAACTAAAAAGAATATTATCCACCAGAACAGCATTCCGAGTCCCAGGAAAGAATAACCGAAAAAGCCGAAAGGATGCATAAACCCATTCATAGAGAATTATCTATGATTAACATATATTATCCTTTCCCCTAAAAGTTGGAGCTAATTTAATAATTCAGCTTATAGTAACAAAATAATTCAGACCCTAAACTCCGATGGAGATACAACTTTTACCCCATTCACAGAACCTTTCTTCCTGTCACTTACGATGTATCTCGCCCTAATCAGCTTTGCAATTGCAACCTCCTCTGCAAGATCTCCGTATTTTTCGAACTCCGCTTTAAATTCAGGAGGCACTTCCACAATCTCAATATTCATTCTGAGGCTTACCGAGGGTTTTATTTTTCTGAAGGTGCTTGGAGAGATGTAGACCTTCCCCGGATATCTTCTGCTATTTAACCCGTTCAACCCGCCCAAGTCCGCAACCACCTTTGCAGGAGGGCTTGGAATTGGTGTTGAAACTAGCATGTATATCCCCACCGACATTGCAGACCATGTTACTATCAATATTCCGACGATTATTATTCCCCTAATTATCGGTTCAACAACGATTATCTCGAGCAATATTAATGTAAGAACTCCAAAAAGAAACAATGCGGTGGAGATCAGTACCGCTGCGATCGTATCTCTTTTTTTCGATTCCCTTACGAGATCTTCAAGGGCTATTTCGATTTCATCCATTTTTTCACCAACCTAATCCTCAACATCCCCACCGACGCTCACTAAAGCTACTCTGATTTTATCAGATAGGCTATGCATCCCGCCCTCAACGCGGATTCGAAGAGCCTCCTATTTCCCGTGAATATCGGTCTTCTTAGTGTTAAGGCTATGGCAATTGCTTCCGCTTCGGGTAGAGATAAGTTGTAGGTTGTTCTCAAGTTATCAACAAGTGTTCTGTCCGCATTCACTACATGACATCCCCTTAATGGTGTGGATGGAGAAATATATATTTTCTTCCCTATGGTTTTTATCATCGCAAAATTCTCGGGAGTAAGGGATTCTCTATCAACTACCACACCCCTCAAGGAGACTATCGGGGTCACCAAGAGTGAGAACATCAGTATGTATGTCGCTGGTAGCATTACAACGGGTGCAACCTTTTTCACAACCTCAGGTACTTTTGGAGGTTTAATAGCCGGTATGGGAGTTGGAGTGGGCTTTGTTGGTAATGGTGTTATGTAAGGAGTGGGGGTTGGCGTATATTCTGGAGTGTAGGTGGGTGAAGAAGTGGGAGTTGCCTCTGGAGACGGCGTCTCAACAGTGGCCGGGGGAGCATATGTAACAACACCTGAGAACCCCTTCAAAATACCAGAACCAACAATATATCTTCCTTCAACCTGTTTTACCGGAACTATCGATACCTCTCTCGTTTCATTTACTTTTCCACTAACCTTCAAGTAGAACACGGGCACATCAGATGAGACTACCTCTCTATGAAACTCCAACCTCTCCTTGGGCTTCATGGATGTACTATGGTTTAGCAAATCAATTCTTGTGTTGTTAATATTAGCCCATCCAATTAATGTGACATTCACCTCTCTATCATTCTCATTTTTAATTTCGAAGGTGACAAGCCATCTGTTATCCATTTCGTGCTTGTATATCGTAAAATCAATCGGCAATTCGTATGTTACATCCGCCTGAGAGTTGATCCTAAAACTCACATCGGAATCAGGAATCGTAAACGGAGAGGATACATATATTGTGAAGTTTTCAGAGCTTTGAGGAGGAATGGTTAAATTCAGATTGATCCTATCTCCATCAACTTCGCATTTCTCACAATCAGAAAAAGCATCAAAAACAGGGATTGATATGTTCACTTTCATCTCATACGGGTATTTGTTTTCAACAGTATATACAATCCTGTTCCCATCCTGTTTCGCCATTATGCTTAGGTTGAACTCCTCCGACAGAAGATTTCCTGATAGCGTTAAATTGCCCTCTCCTATCGGCGTCTCAAGTGTGGTGTTTCTGTACATTATCTTAATGCTGTACCTCAATGGCTCTGAGTCGAACACAACAACAAGCCAATCTTTTAAGATGCTCTGCGTTCCGTTGGGATAGAATACAACCTCTCTGTATTCGGTAATCGACTCAGATGTAGCGGGAGAAATGAGGGAAATTATAACCACTACCACTACTCCAAAAATTGTCGGTATAGTAAGCTTAGAGCTTCCCTTATCCTTCAGTTTTGTCATCTTCTCCTCCATAACACCACAGCGATTACAGTCAAAGCTATAATCACCGCACCCCAGAAAACCATATAGCCTCTGATCGGTAATTCTGGCAAGGGAAGCACGGAAAACTCTGCTGTGAAAAATGCAATGTGGTTTGCGGGTATGCTTGCATGCCAGCTGTTATCCATTTCGGGCTCGGAGTATGTGAGCCTCCAGTCTGAATTCACAAAGATTTCAAGATTCCTTATGTCAACATCGGATCCCACCGGCATCTTTAATGTTTTGAAAAATATTCCTCTCTCAATCAAGTCTGCAGAATACTCAATTATGAATTTATACTCTCCCTTAGGCTCTATTGGTTGCCATATCTCGTAAAAAATTGAAGTGTAATCTCCTTCGTCCTCAACCCTAACATTTATGTTGGTCTTGCCGGAATATCCTCGAACATCCTTAACCTTAACTTTCTCCTTTACCTCGGTAAAGGGAACTGAGATGAACCCTACCTTCATCGGATGTGATTTTTGAAGCCTTATTTCACCTATGCCGGGAACAAGTGGCTTATCTATAAGATTCCTAAGAGTAATCTCATTCTTAACCTCAACATCAGAATCAGAAGTTATATTGATATAAATTTTGTAATCAGAGATTTCTTCAACTTTAATGGGTTGAGATGATGAAACTTGTGCCAAAAATAAAATGATTGCAACGACACCTATGAGCCTAACACAGCTATGCATGGGTTTCATTTTTACCTTTTAGCTTATATTATTATCCATATTTCTGGTGATGACCGAAAGAAAAAATTAAAAAATTTATTTTCTCCTTACCATTCCCATAATCGCAATAGCCCCAATTATTGCCGACGCGGTAGCCATCACACCCTCATAGTTTGTTGCGGAAGAGCCCGTAACAATCTTGATTTGCGGAGATGTCTGCTCGTTCATTGAGAACATTGGGTCAAGACCTACTATGAATGCATCGAGAACCTTAAACTCGCCACTTCCGTTCATTTGGTAGAATACCACAACGCTCTGGTTGTTGTTTATCTCGGTCGCATCGCTGTAACTTCCATCACCATCTGCTCCTGCTGTCATCGGATATAGTCTCCACCAGTAGCCTTTCCTATATCCGCTCATCGGGTTGTCTGTTGAGCCGTTTCCAGCAAACATTGCGGTTTTGTTAACCCAGTTGCCGTCATCCTTATCTATCCACGAAGCATCCCAGTTATACTCGGTAAAGTTATCGGGTATCATGTCGTAGATGTACACATACGGAGATTTCTCCCCACCTATGTTCTCCACAACCAGATACACATCGAAGACATTGTCTCCTGCGGTTGCATTCGGAATCACATGCTTTGTGACCTTCAGCAAATATGTTCCAATGACATATATCTTCTCCACCACGATGAAGTCGCTACCGTATGTCGCATTCGTTGCATTTCTCGTATTGCTTGCCTCCCACCACCCATTGGTCTGATCCTTTATCAGCTTGAAAGTTGCATTAGCCCAAATCACTGGCACACCATCGTACTCAAACTGCATGTCAGAAGTTGTGTAGGAGCCTCCCGGAGATAGAATCTGCGAAGGTGTGAATGAAACACCATAGATATTCGTAGAGAAATCTCCTGAGGTTGCCCAAACATCCACATTCGTTAGAATATATGTTAACCCACTTGCTTTGTTCGTTATGGTCGCGTTTCCTTTCCACACGACCCATTCCCCGCTCGCATTCTGAGATGGTCCATTTTTGCTCACAGCTATACTCGCATCTCCAACAGCAAAGACATCAACTATGTCTGTCCCACTAACATTTCCGTCGAAGCTGAAACCAATTGTCGCAAACCCAAATGGTTCAAGGATGTAGTTGGTTCGGTTGACCGTAATGCTATCATTACCCGTCACAGTGAACGAAATGTTAACATAATCCACTCCACCCTCAGAGAGAGTTATGCTCTCTACCAACAGACCATCATTTCCTCCCGTGGAGTATGGGCTATCAAAGAGACTTGTTGTCGGACTTCCACCATTCTGAGTTTGCGGATTTGAGATGGGTCCGAGAGTTGTCCAATTTGAACTTCCGAAATCGCTGTCGCTCTGACTCAGGTACTTGTTTACACTCATGGATACGGTCTGAGTCCCAGTAATTGAGTTGAATATTGTATCATTCATACTAATGTTCAGGTATGTTCTCCATGAGATTGCCCTGTTTGCGGGAACTTTTGAGACATTGTATTTTTCATCTATCAGGAAAAGCGAGGAGCTGTCTATCCCTAAGGCTGTGTCGTTAACATCGTAGAACAGACTAACCAACTCGTTTTGCTTCAGGTGGGGTATGTGGACATAGTAGTTAACATTTGTTTTGTTTATGTTGTTCCACACTCGATCTGACATTGTGGGTGGTTTACTGCTCCCGCTATAAATCGTGAATCCTGAGCTTGAGTTATCGAACGATGAGCTTAAGCTAATAGCATTCTGGAGGTTTATCGCAACCCATATGTCGTAGAGATCATCACTTCCGGTGTTTGTTATGTTTATGTACCCAGTTACATTGGTTGCGTATGTGAACCCCGAGCCGTCATATTCTGCGAATGTGCTTACCTTCTCTTCAACATTAACCTCTAATGGCGCTCCTGACGCTAATCCCATCATTATTGTGATTATAACCACAGACACTCCTAACCATTTCAATTTAACCATGAAAGCTCCAGAAACCTTATAATTTAAAAATCTTTCCGTTATGATGCTGATGATGTAAAATTTGGCTTTTGAAAAATCATTAACAATCAATATACATTATCATGAATGTATTATTATGATGAGAAACTTCCTCTGTGAAAAATTTTCACCTCGGATTTGGAGAAAGGGAAATTTTTACCGGGGATCCACCCCGAGGTTGTAGGCAGAAGATACGGAATACTCCCCAGTCGAGGTTAGGTTTAAAAAGATGTGCTTGGTTTCGTTTAGAGATATGGTGTTAAAGCTCCACCAGTAGTAGCTTCCATCACTCCCGCTCGATGTGTAGTCTCCGCTCATGGAGGATATACTCAAATTATCCGGCTTGTTCCAGTAAACATATATTCCGGTCTGGGTTCTGTTATGAGCTGTAACAGATATCGTGATATTCACGAAGTTTCCGCTGTAACTCAAGCCCAAAACCGCTGTAAGATTTCTGTAGTTGAAGAGATAGTAATTGGGAGAGAACTCAGATGTATTATTGTCGTAAACGGTTACCGCCGAAATGTATGCTCCGTTTTCCACACCTTTTCCCGTAACATCAATGCTACCGCTGAAATTTCCTGAGTTCACAGCCAGAGAGCCGAGATATACCCATCCCTCACCATGATAATCATCTATCGGCACTGAAGTGAAGTTATTTCCTACGAGATCATCCCCGTCACTTTGATTTCGCACCAAGTAGATATCCACTCTACCCGAGCTGATGTTGACCTCTCCGGAAATCTCGAGGGTGTTGGAGATAAGTTTTGCGGAGGCGATTGTTGGATAATCAAGCCCGTAGTTGGGATGGGAGGGATTTAATCCATCGTTTAATGTGACATTGTCTCCATCGTAGGAGTTTTCATAGTTCAGCCTTGGATCGATATCTATTCCAACCTTCGAATTGTTGTAGATCGAATTTGCAAAAACAAGATTTCCGTAGGTTGAGTAATTAGCCATTCTACCTATCACCACTCCTGAACCGTAATTCTCCCTTATAAGGTTGAACTTCACGATGCTGTAATTAGATAGGATCCTTATTCCCCCTCTTTCCTGTCCCGCTCCGTTATACTCTATCGTTGAATTAATAACCACCAACCTCTCCTTTCCAAACCAGCTATCAACACCAAATCCCGCGTTTTTCGAAGCTATTGATGTGTTAACGATGATGTTCCTTGCCCTGCTGTCGTAACCACCACTAACCCACCCTTCCATGGATATGCCGTCCGCATTTTCTCTCCTAATTCCGTTCGAGAATGAGATCGTATTCTCAACTAACCCTGAGTTTACAATTCTTCCCCAGAAAAAGATTCCAGTTCCACCGTTGTAGGCGGATATCGAGTCTCTGACCTCGGTGTTGTTGGAGTAAATCCCCACCCCCACATACTCGTTAATGCTCAAGCCACTGCCAAGGGGGTTAGCCCCGTTAGCCCTTAATCCTGCAAATATGTTTTCAATGATTAGGTTGGTCGCTAGATTCTGATCCGGTGATCCGACTTTTATTCCAAAACCATAATTCCAATAATCAGTTGTGGTTGTATTGGCTCCGAAAAGAGATAGATTCGATATCTTGCTGTTATTTGCGGTTATGTTGATCACGGATCCCACAATTGAGTTTCCATAGATTTCTATTTCCGGCTTCGGTATAGCAAGAATTTCATCTTCATCTCCGCTGAATGGAACTCCGTCTTCTCCAATCCCAACCGGTATTGATGTGCATGTAGATGATACAAGGCTTTGGGTCGTGTAGTCATACTGCACGCAAGCAGGATTTGTGTCGTTTATCGCCATACTGTCTGTTAGAACTGTTCCATTAAGCTCTATTTCATCAACTATAGTAGGTAGAGGGCCAAGGGACTGATTAAGGGTTATCGTCCACCAGCTTCCCGATAAGTCCTGTGAGTTGGGTGTTGTTTGCATCACGAAGTAGGAGCGTTGTTTACCCGTGATTGCATTTGCATTTACTATGAACTGCCTTAAACACCCCTGACAGAACTTATCCGAGTTTACCTTAGCGGTTAGAACCCCAGATTTATTGAAAACCCAATAAGCGACCTGTTCAGTTATGTGCGACCTCTCACTGTCGCTTATGGTGTCCTCATCTATCGCCAAATTGAGCGTACCGCTAACAGGATTTGGGCCATAAAGGACTGCCCAACCACCGTTTGCACCATCCATCGCACTTTGAATAGCTATTCCAATGCTGTATGTGTCTCCAAGATCGTATATATAAGGTGGTGCGTTCCCAACTCCTCTTATACTGTCACTTCCAAGCTGTGCAGAATATTTAATTCCATTTACCACTCCTGAACCCGCCTCAACCACTATGTATCCTACAGTTTCACTTGCCCTACCAGTATTCGAGTCCTCACCCACATGCTTTCCAACATACAAATTGGCAGAGTCCGGAGGGTTCAATCTGTTTCCATCACTATCCCAGAACACAGACCATTCTGTGTCGTTGTAACTCATAACCTGTCCTAAAACAACCGGATTTGAGTAGCTCCAGTTGTAAGTTACCTGCTCCATTAGGCTTGAGTCCCAATTGTTGTTTTCGTTGGTGCCATCACTCAAAACCCTGTAAGCTTCAACCCTCCTACCATCCTCAAGTTCCCATTTACCCTCCTCCATTACAATGCAATGCACATTTGACCGCATAGGCACATCAGTATCTCCCGGATTTTGAATCTTCACTTCAAAGCTGTAGCTGTCGACATTTCTAATTCTTACAACCGCTGGAGGATCTGTATTAGATGGGAGGTTGTATGTACATACCACTACAGGTTTAGCGTAGTAGTTGTGCAGGTACACTTTCTTCCAGCTCTCGCTCACATTGTTTATGATAAATACCTCTCCAACAGCCTTTATGCTGTCTTTTGAGTCCCTTACATTAACGATTGTTTCAAAACTAAATCCGAAATCGATCAACTCATCCTGATAGTTGCTCAGATTGAGCTTTATCGCATGTTCAAAGCGAATTCCGAATATGTCACTGAGTTCTACATATCTCCCACCAAATTTCTTCGTTAGCCCCCAACCACTACCATTCCATTGGGTTTGATAAGTCTGCTCAGCCCATATGGCTTTGCTATTGGCTCCGAGAGTCGAGTTCACAGTCTCCGAGTTAACCACTACGAAGTACTCAGATGATGTGTCTGCAATGGGGAAAGAGTAGTACCCGCTCTGATTCGTTTTTGATACGAGATATATCTTATCATCAAAATCTAGAACTCCATCCCCGTCATCTTTAAACAGGAATACTGATGCGTTTTCTATCCCAATGTCCTCTCCGTTGTTAATTCCAAGTGGATAAAAGTCCTCCAGCACCCTACCAACAATAGTTTTCCTCGGATTGCATGTCAGGTTAGAGGACAGTGTGTAGTTAACCCCATTCGTCTCTCGAGATGTGACATTTACTATGTACACTCCCGTAGACTGTGCGGAAAACGTGTAGTTGAACAACTTCCACAGTGAGGGTGAATCTGGATCCACGCTGTTTAAGTCCATAAAACCTGACTGATATAACGTTCCATTCGAGTAATAAATGTCGATCTTCGCATCTACAATGTCATACGATCCTATTGGATCCGTTACATTTGCAAAGATGTTCGTCTGATCGCCCACTATACAGCTCCCGAATATCTCCGCAACTTTGACATAGGTTGTCGTATTGAATGTTATGTTGGAGGGGGTTGTTGAACCCAAGTTGACAACCAATGCGTCAGAAACTTTATTCTCGATTCTCAAAACTGCAAATTCGTTTTTGCTAAATTCAAAAGGTGATGTTAAATTCAAGGTAAAAACTTGTAAGGAAGGAGTTGGACTCAATGAGATCGTCCTGCTCTGGGTTCCGATCACATTAGAATTTACACCATCCGTGGAAATCAGCGTAACCACTATCTCGTGGGTCGACGATGATGGTGAGCTTAACCAAAGATTGATGTCGATTTCGTCATAAACCACAAACCCATTCGCAAACGGTGGATCCTGATACCACGATTCCTGTGAGAAGCCAGCAATCTGCACCACCGCAGACGAAGGAATGGATGTGTTCAGCTTATTATTACTGTGCAAGTAGAATTCCTTGTTTTTTGTTGGGGGAAGAGGTGTAGATGTGTTGAGATTGACTTCATCGGATGTGGATGCATTAAGAGAGGTAAAATTGAGGGTTGTCAGATCCCTTTCACCAAGTGGTGCAGATTCAGGAATCACCTTAGATACCACCACAGATGTATTTCCAAAAGGCAAAAATATGTCCGGAATTGAATTTGAATTCGTATCGTATCCGGACAATACAAAGTCCCAGCTTCCATCACCGTCTGTATCTTCTGCTATTACTTGGGAGGAGTTGTAAAGCCTTGTTGTCCATCCCTTCGTGGACTGGGTTATGTTGATGTCAAATCTATCTTCAGAAACATAATTCAACGCATAGACAGTATAAAACACCTCAGATCCGGGATCGGAAGTATTCTCCTGATCCGGTTCTACTGTGAAAGCGACAACTGAAATGTATATGAACTTTTCATCATTTGTTGTGTTCTGGTCGTTCTGCAGTTGAGTTCTGAATGTGACCTTGTATGTTCCGTATGATAGGGAGGAGAGATTGTACGGGAATGATACCTCAACAGACTCATTAAACGGAACCGAGAGACTGACGAATGTTGAATCCTCGTAGCTGAATCCACCTCCTACCTTTGAAATGTTGAAAATTACCGGAACATTTTCCACATCAACAACTCCAAACAACCCTATGGTCGCATTGAAATTTACAACACCCGCGGTTGCGGGATTGAACTTGGAGTTGTTTGCTGGATTGTTTATGGACACCACACCCACATCGTACAGCTTGGACTTGCCCTCATCGATGGTTGAAGTCAAATTATTGAAATCGTATCCAAGCCCCCATATAATCGGTATAACCCATTTTTCTCCGGGATTTAGTGTAGCCCTATCCCATGCAAGGGCGGTTCCCGCATCACCTATATAACTGCTTGAGTTCGTTAAGGAGTTGGAGTCTATTCTCCTCCAGATTGTTATGTAGCTGTCAACATCATGCTGAGAGCTATGGTTTATGGAACTGAATCCACCGTATTGGATGTCATTCGGGGGGGCATTCGCATCGTATCCGTAAACAATATCAGAATTTGAGTCGTAGTAGGAGTTGTCACTGGTGTAGCTCCCCCGAAAGTTCCAATCCATTCCTTGGAAGAACCTCAGATCGCTTAGGGTTCGTGTTCCAACATTTTCTATATAGTATACAGTAGCAAACCAGAGGTTGTTGTCTCTGATGATGACTTTCTGGGTTATGTTTACCTGCCTTTGCCCCCACAGGGGTGTTTGCATCTCCGTAATGATGACACTCTCTAGCTCTCCATTCGGTACGCTATTGAGCTGGACATCCGTTCTACTCAAATGGTTGATGTAATCATCCCCAAGCGGGCGTGTAAAAAACAAACTATATGGATTGCCGAACTGCCTGTTGTTGTATCTGATGGCTATCTTCGATCCTGCGTTTATGTCAATATCATTCCCATATCCGCTGTCTTCCGTTCTACCAACATGATCATGGAGGGTTATTGTCGCGGAATCGTCTCCTTGAGAATACGGAAACACTATGGCGGAAATCTGTCCACCTCCCGCATTAGTACCGCTATTTGCCAGTTCAATCGCAATCGATCTGTTGGGTTGTGGGGGTTGAAGGGATACATTGTAACCCCAAATCGGATCATCATAGAAGTAAAGCGTTCCGTTCTCCACATACCACCTCAAATCTCCCTCTATCTCACCGGTAGTTCGGTTTATCTGAATATTGTTCACTATTCTCCTACCATCATCCCCTACAATTTCCTTAACTCTGTAACCTTCAGGAATCTTTACGGAAAAACGATACCATGTCTCGAGTTTGTTGGATATCTCAACCCTTATTAAATCCTCCCTAAGCTTTTTTGTATTGATTTTGGTCTTAAGCACCTCCAGATCTATGTTGTATCTTCTCAGTATCTCGGGATCTGCCGGAAGCTCCATTTCTTTTGGCTTGTGAATTTTGTCAATTAAGTTGCTAAATTCCTCAAAATGTTCGGCAATACTTTTAATCTCAAAATCTACAGTTACTCCTTCCTTAATAACCACTACCTTCCTAACAGGATCGTATGCAACTATTTTCTCCACTTTTCTCAGGGGTTTGTACTGTAAAGATGCTACAGAGTTCCCGCATTTTAGTAGAATTGTGTAAACTGGTAACTCATCAAATCTTTTTAGATTCAGACTAAATGATCCGTCTTTTTTAACTTTAACTCTACCGCTAAAACCCATCTCCTTGATGGTGTATCTCAAATGAGGGGGCTTTACGATATTCCAGCTTATATTACCCACTATTTTGTGACCCTTCACAACCGCGGTTATCGAGTAATCATCCACAGCTATGGTGAGATTAAACTCATCAACAACAACCCTGTAAATGCCAACATCCTTCGGCACAAAACTTGCCTCGTACCCCTCCTCGGAACTTTGGAATGTCAGATTGATTCTAATCAAATTTGGATCCAACAGGTAGCTTTCATTCGGCAGAAATGTCGATTCTAATTTTACCTCCTCATTCACAAAGGCTACATCTGGAATCGTGACCTCTCTTAATCTCTCAACATCAAACTCAAGGAACAGTATGGAATTATAGCATTTCAGTGTGGCTTTGAAGTGTCCTTTTTTGAGTTTTGGCTTAATTTCAAACCTTCCATCTTTAATTTTTGCAAATCCCTTCTCAACAACCCCACCCTCGCTCTCAATCTTCCACTTCAAAATGTCTGGTTCAATGAAGTAATACTTCACATTTCCTACTATTCTCTCTCCATCAAATGTGGCGGTTATAGAGTAGCTGTCAACAACAATCTCCTTTTCGATTCCATCCACGAACACAATCCACTCACCAAGAACAACAGACTTCTTAAGCTCCACGACCGAAAGATACCTGTCCCCCACCCTGCTGAAATTCAAAGCTATCTTATTTCCAGCAGGATCTATCAGATAGGATGTTTCAGGTTCAAAATTAGAGAAAATTGCTATACTCTCGCCGGGAAAGTAAATTTTCCTCCCAACAAAAACCTCCTTAATACCCTCAACCCGCTCCTCTTCAACTTGCTCTTTCCGTTCTTCCTCTGAGGTGATGCTTATCCTTATCGTCCTCTCCGCAGAGAGGTGCTTGTATACCGCTACAACCTTTATTTGAGATATGTTTTGTGATACGTTCGATTTTAACCTTGATTTTAGCTCTTCAATCTTAAATTCATCTTCGAAGTTCAAAACTTCACTGCCCGCGTAAACCGTGAGGTTAGCAGGAACTTTTTTCCCATCAAGCAGTGCATAAACCCGGTCTTCTTTAACCTCTACCGAAAAATTGACCTCTAACTCCATCTCCAGAATCGAGTTTCCACATTCAATTGCAACAGAGTGTTTTCCCGAATCTATCGGAATTTGAAAGGTGTTATTAAGGGTGTTTAGTCCATTAGCCAGCTCAACATTTTTCTCAACCCCATCGATGGAGTACTTTACCTCGGGTTTCGAAACATAGTATCTAATTTCTCCGAAAATCATACCCTCGCTATAGTGTCCGTTGATCGTACAGTAATCTACAGCAAACTTAGATATCAAGCCATCCGCTATGACCGTATAGTTCCCAATCACCACATCCTTCTTGAGGGGAAAGTAAGCGGTGTAAGTGGATCCATTCTCCTCGAAAGATAAGTTGTACCTCAATCCAACAGGGCTGATTACAGCAGACTCATTTGGCTTGAAATTTGCTGTAATGATTACAGTTTCATTTGGATAAAAAATATTTTTAGATAATGCAAGCTGAGGTGAAATATTTTGATTTGCATTAGCTATTATGATGAGACTAAGGACAATTATCACAGATATTAGGATTTTCTTCACTCTTTTCTCTCTTTTCACCAATACAGGGGTTCTGAATAGTAAATAAATAGATTTCGCAGAGATTCACCATCATACCATAATCACTTCAGATCAACCTGTTGGGGAGAACTCATAAAACCATCGACTGGTTCCCATTAACCCTCATTAAAATTCTTTTTTGATAAATCTAAAAGTCTAATTTCTCAAAAATGAGTAGAATAAAAAAGAAAAGAATTAATAATACTATCTTTCGAGCTAAAAGAAGGTGATAAAATGGGCAAGGTAAGTATCATTGATTTAACCCTGAGAGATGGGCATCAATCTCTTCTCGCTACAAGGATGAGGACGAGAGACATCCTGCCAATAGTTGAGAAATTCGACGAGTCTGGGATAAGTACTCTCGAAGTTTGGGGTGGTGCAACCTTCGACTCAGCTCACCGATTCCTGAACGAAGATCCATGGGAGAGGTTGAGAAAGATTAGAAAAAGAGTTAAGAATGCAAGAATATCGATGCTTCTGAGGGGGCAAAATGTTGTAGGTTACAGACACTACCCTGACGATATCGTGGAAAAGTTCGTTTTAAAGACCGCAGAAAACGGACTTGACTTTTTCAGGATATTCGATGCACTAAATGATGTGCGAAACCTCGAAACCGCTATAAAAACAGCCAAGAAGACTTCCGCTCATGTTCAAGGCACGATATGCTACACTATATCCCCCGTCCACACAATGGAGAAGTACATCGAGATCGCAAATGAGCTTGCAGTTCACGAGGTTGATTCAATTTGCGTGAAGGATATGGCGGGTTTGCTATCACCAAAAATGGCGTACGAAATCGTAAAAACCCTTAAAAAAGAAGTTGGAATACCGATAAATGTGCATTCTCACTATACAAGTGGAATGGCATCCATGGCACTACTCAAGGCTGTTGAAGCGGGAGCGGATATGATCGATACCTGTATGTCACCTTTAAGCATGGGTACAAGTCACCCACCAACCGAGAGCATGGTTTACGCCCTCAATGAACTCGGATACGAAACGGGAGTGGACATGGAGATTCTGATGGAGATCAGAGACTACATGATGAAAATCAGAGAGAAGTACGCGGGATACTTGGATCCGCTTTCCACAATACCTGACACCGGAGTACTGGTTTACCAAATTCCCGGTGGAATGTTCTCCAACATGATCAACCAGCTAAAAGAGCAGAATGCTCTCGACAAACTACCGGAGGTTCTTAAAGAGGTTCCGAAAGTAAGAGAGGATCTCGGCTATCCACCTCTCGTAACTCCAACAAGCCAGATTGTAGGTGTACAGGCGGTTGTAAATGTCCTTGTTGGCGAGAGATACAAGGTTGTTACAAAGGAAACGAAGGACTTAGTAAGAGGCATGTACGGTAAAACTCCAGCAAAAATAAAGGATGAAATTATAAAGAAAATCTTGGGTGATGAAAAACCGATAGATTGCAGACCCGCAGACTTACTTGAACCAGAATTTGAGAAGAGAAGAGAAGAGCTTGCTAAGGAGGGGATAGAGACGAGTGACGAGAATGTTCTCCTATATGCTTTGTTCCCACAGACCGGACTTAAATTCTTGAAAGGGGAGATTGAGGAGGAGCCGTTTCCCTCTGCAGGAAAGGTTGAGGGTAAGTACGAGGTTGAGATTGAGGGTAAGAGGTATCAGGTTGAAATAGAGCCTGCTTAAGCTTCATCCCTATTTTTTCCCGTTCCAGTCTCCATTCTTTTCACTCTCCACATTCCCCTCCATCACCTCACCAACTTGATATCCTATACCGCAAAATTTTTTATAATGGTTAATCCGTAACAATATCCTGATGGCTGTTCTCATCAAGTCGAAGGATGAAATTCTGAAAAGGGTGTTTGACGGAATCACCTACAGAATCAAAGCCAAATCCGGAAACATAATCGTGATAAAGTCCGAACTCGAACCCGGAGCAGAGACCGACGAGTACTCGCATGAAGGAGAGGAAGTAAGAATCTTGCTCGAAGGAAAGGTGGACTGCAGAGTGGGAAACATGCACTACACCCTCGAACCGGGAGATGTGATATGGCACCCCTCTAACATCCCGCACAAGATGAAAAACATAGGAAACAGCAAGGCGGTGTATATAACCATAGGCACTCCACCCTCGTTCATGTGAAGTGTTTTATAGGTATTTTACCAACCTAAGCACCATGATTCTAAGCGTAGTTGGTTCACCGGATTCGGGCAAAACAACCTTAATCGAGAAAATCGTACCTATCCTGAAAAAGAATGGACTGAAAATCGTTGTAGTCAAACATCACGCTCATGGAGATTTCGAGTTCGACAGAAAGGGAAAGGACTCTTGGAAGTTCTACGAAAGCGGAGCGGATGTTGTAATTACCTCAGACAAGAAGACCGCAATGATTAAAAGAACCCGTAATGAGTATAACCTCGACATAATCTGCAAAAAATATCTGTCATCCTACGATCTCGTCCTCACGGAAGGCTTTAATCGTGCGGGAAAAGACAGAATCGTTGTCTTAAACCCCGATGATGACATTGAGAGGTTCAAAAAAGGGAAAATTTTAGCAGTTGTTTGCGAAAAGGATGTTGAAGGCTATAAAACATACCGCCACGAACAGTACGAGGAGATTGCAAACTTGATACTTCGCTTTCTGAGTAGTAGTTTAGATAGTAATTTTTAATTTGAAATGTCAAAATGTCAGTTTTCCCATCATCAACTCTCCCTTCATCAATTTTTCATCAACAAACTTAGCAACAACATTGGCAATGTGTAGGTCAAATCTGGTGTTCACATTGTACGCCAGAAAAGGATTCTTAAACTCAATATACTCTTCCTCTCCAAATGTAACAGTATTTATCCCAACAAGACACCTGAGATTATGTGCGTTCTGTCCTCCCCCCTTGGGCACACATCTAATGTGAACAAACCCGGTAAGACTCCTATCCCTACTGAATTTTTCTTCGATGTAGTCAATGTCCTCTTTACTCAGGAAGGGTATGTCCGAAGCCACACTTATGAACTCCCCAAACTCTTTCAAAAGCCACTGAATATCCTCAACATACCCCTTACCGGGGGTTTCTACAAACTCTATGCCTTCCTCCAAACACAACTTCTTGGTTTCAGGTGTGTTTTTGCTCACCGCCACAACACCTCTACAAGCTGAGTGAACCCTCAACAGCAATGGAATACCATTAACCCTTAAAATCGGCTTTTCTTCTCCAATTCTTTCGGATTTTCCTCCAGCCATTATAATTTTCAGAGCCATTGCATCACAACCGTATCGCAAAACCGAGAATCAACAGACTTATAGCCCTCGTTAGCTCTGCATTGGCACCTATGCAATCCCCATTTACCCCACCAAAATTCTCGTTACTTTTTTTAAGTATGTACAGCGGAGTCAAAAGGGAGAGAATCGAGAGAAGGGCTCTGCTATCGATCATTCCGAGAGCGGTCATCATTGCCATATAAATCACCACCGCTGAAGTGATGTCTCTCAAATCCACACCATTCATGAAAATACTGCCAATTCCATCGTGAGAGGGTTTTCCCGCGAAAAGAAGGATTATCATCGACAGTTTTGAGTTCATCTCTGAAATGAGAATGTAATAAAAAGGAATCAAGCTTAAAGAGTAAAGCTGAACCGCTAAAACAGTGAAAATTGCAAAAATTCCCGCAACACCCACTTCAGGGCTTTTCATAGCCCTCAACTTCTCCCGGGCATCTCCATACACCATCAAGCCGTCGAAAAAATCCCCCAGTCCATCCAGATGGATTATCCCGATAACAAGATAGAGGGATACAAGAGCTAAAACGGGACTTAGAGGGTGCGAAATATACAGAAAAAACATTGGAATTGCTGAAGTTATAAAAGATAGAAGTGGTAGTAAAAATATCCACCTAAGAGCAGAATCCACTTCCCCCTTCACGGGAATCCTCGTGAAGAACCCAACCAGACCTTTCACTTAACTTCATAGCCACGGAAAAAGATAAATTTTTTTTGATTTGAAATCTGAGAAACTTTAATGCTTCACAACGAAGATAAGTTCCTAATACTGCTATTAGCGATCCTGATAGATGTTTCATTAGCCGAGCCTCCTTCTTTCATTCATCCAACTGTTTATTTNGGAAAAACAATCGAGAAATTGCATAGANTATCTACAAGGTATCTTAAAAGTGGAACATCTCTATTCTTTGCCGGTTTGATTTCAACAATCTTCGTTTTGCTCATTGGTATCGCTATCTCCCTCATCCCGAACCTACCAATAAGTATGAGTCGGAACTACAGAGCTTCGTACTTAGTGGAGATAATACTTTCCGCAATTCTGCTAAAAACAACTTTTTCCATCAGAAGTCTTGAATCTCATGTAAGTAAAACCGCTACGGATGACATAGAACTGCAGAGAGAGTGCACATCTATGATCGTGAGCAGAGATGTATCCCATCTCAGTAGATGGGAACTATGTTCCGCGTCCATTGAGAGCCTAGCAGAGAACATCGTTGATGGTGTTATCGCACCGATTTTTTACTTCATTCTATTCGGTCTCCCCGGAGCATTTGCATACAGGGTTATAAACACATGTGATGCTGTTGTAGGATACAAGAACCATCCCTATCTTTACTTCGGAAAGTTTTCTGCAAGACTGGATGATTTGCTGAATTACATACCCTCAAGAATATCGATCCTCCTATTTCTGCCATTCTCACCAATCAAAGTCATCAACCATGTTAGGGTTGCCAAATTCAAAATAAACGGGGACAAGCCCATCGCATGCATGAGTGCGGTATGTAACATTCGACTCGAAAAAAAAGGCTATTACTCTTTTCCGGGTAAAAAGCCGGAAATCAACGATATTCTGAGGGCAATTAAGGTGTTTAGAGTTGTGGTTGTTGAATGGGTCGCAATTTCGCTTACAGCTCTCATCATTTGGGCTCACTTTTTCGAATAAGTTTGACAGAGTCTTAATTCGTTTGGATAGATAGGAGAAAACATGAACCAAAAAAAAGAGAAAATGAAAAGCTTAAATGAATCAAACAGAAGTTTGGTTATGCAACCGAGGGAGATAAACTTCTCCGTCGAACACGGAGGGAGAGAGTTCGAATCAAACGCCATAGATTTCTCAATTTCAATCAACCCCTACCAGCCGAACTGGATTGATTACGTGTTCAACAGGGCAAGAAGTCTCGCGAACAAATACATTTACTTGGATAATGTAGAGGAGGAACTCGAAAGTCTTGTTAACGAAGAGGTAACAATAACTGCAGGTGCTACGGAGGCTCTCTATCTTATCCCCATGTTATTTCCGTCGAAAAAGGCTTTAATTCCCTTTCCCACCTATTCCGAATATGAAAGGGTCTCAAGAATTTTTGGTTTAGAAGTAATTAAACTCCCACTAAGCCCAACAAAAATAGCCGAACATGTTGATAAAAACAGCATAGTATTTTTCTGTAATCCAAATAATCCCGATGGAAGATATTTTCCTCCTAAGAAACTGAAACCAATAATTGATGCTGTTAGCGATACAAATTCTGTTTTAGTTCTTGATGAAGTTTTCAAAGATTTCGTTAAAGATTACAAATCTCCTGAAGGGGAAAATATCATCAAACTTAGATCGTTCACAAAAAGTTACGGATTACCGGGGATTAGAATAGGATATATGACGAACAGGATGTTCAGAAAGGTGAGGATGCCGTGGAATATAGGTGCCTTAGGATACGCCTTTCTGGAGAGGTTAATCGAGGATGAATTCAGGTTCTTAGATGAGACAATCCCAAAGATCTGGATAGAAAGAGAGAAATTCGAAAAAATAGGTCTGAAAAGTGATGCAAACTTCTTTTTGCTTAAAAGGAAAGGAATTTACGAACGACTAAGGAGAAGGGGGTTGATAGTAAGGGACTGNAGATCCTTTGGGCTGAAAGACCACATAAGATTCTCAATCAGAAAACCCGAGGAGAACAACATGTTAATAACCGCACTGAAGGAGGAATTGGATTGAACTTTCTTGCGGGATACACCTTCGCCTTACTTGCCTCAGTACTATGGGGATTTAACGGAATCCTCGTAAGAAAGGCTCTTGAGAAAGTTGATTCTTTTACCGGAACCTTTTATATTGTTTTTATCTCCGGAATATTCCTGCTTTCCCTATCAACCATTTCTGGAGATGTTCTCACAGTCGAGATGGACTTAAGAAAGGTCTTACTCCTCTCACTGGGCGGAATATTCCAATATTTCTTCGGCAGAACCCTCACATACTTTTCTGTAGGTGTTGTTGGAAGCTCAAGAGCATTTACCGGAACATCAACAAGAATAATGTTCTCCGCGATACTTGGTGTGGTATTGCTAAGCGAGAGGATGGGGATCGTATCTTTGGCCGGCATACTTGTCATGATTGCGGGACTCTACATTCTATCCTCGGAGAGGATCAGAAGAGAGGGTTTGCTGATTTCGATCCTCGGTGGACTTTCCTATGGCATAGCATCCATATTCATCAAATCCGGCATGCTCAGTAGTCCAGCTTTAAGCAACACGATATCTGTTTTCTCCGCAATCCCGTTGATATTCGTTCTCGCTGTGAAGAAAGGAGAAGGGTGGAAACTCAACAGATTTCTCTTGCTTTCAGGCTTCACAATGTTCTTAGGAACATACTGCTACTATGTGTCTTTGTCCATGATCCCTGTGGTTATTGCGGTTCCCGTTTCAAACCTTTATCCTGTTTTCACAACACTTTTCTCGTATTTCTTAATCCAGAAGCTGGAAAACATCACCATTCGAGCATTCCTCGGCTCTTTAATTGCGGTTTTCGGAGGAATTCTGATCTACTTCGGTTGAAATCTGATCAAATCCAACACGCTTACCTCTTCTCGGTGAGCTTAGCATACAGCTCATCCACCTTCTCCGCAATTTCCTTTTCACTAAAGCCCCTCTTCACAGCCAAGTAAACGCTACCTCCCGCTCCAACACCTTCCTTGACATATCCCTTTTCGTAATCCCTCAGCCCACTGAACTTGGAGTTCGAGAAGTTAAGGTTCGCGTACCAATAATCAACCCCTATCTCCTCCGCAGTCTTCTTAAATGTGCATGTTCTGTCCTCGACAACATATCTCGTTGTTGCGATTCTAACCCTGCTGATGTCATCCATCTCCTTCAAACATGCGGAGATTGCAAGCATCTGGCTTCCACCAGCTAACACAACCCTCCTTCTGAATCCTAAGGAGATCCCTACAACAGTTGCCATCATAGGATCTCCAAATTCCTCTATCGCATCCATAGCACTATACTTAGACCTTCCCGCTCTCTTAAATGCTGATTCAATCACCTCGTTCTTAAGACTCTGCGGATTATCTGGAGATGCGGAGCTCGTTTTAGCATCATATCCAAGAGCCTTTAAAACCGCTTGTGCGGTTGTGGTACCACCGGGGGTGCTTTCACCGATGACTATCTCCTCCAGTCCAACTTTCTCGAGTTCTCTACCAAAAATTTTTCCTCTCTCAATGATTTCCTCAGCCTTTGGCACAGCTTTCTCCTTTCGAAAGTCTCTTCCAACTTCGTCTGTTATGTGAACATAGGGCATTAGGGGTGCCATGTAAGACCCTCCTCTAACAGCTACCATCGAAAAACCCGCCATTTCGTAACTTGCCTTTGTGATTATCGCAGGTGTTGGGTGTCCTTCAGGAGTTACAGGGATTGCGGAGATTATCTTGGGTTCACCATAATACACATACTCCACATCTGCAGGTGGTGTGAACTTCGTTAGCTCAGGAGTTGCTCCCGCAACCGAGATTCCGGGTATCATCGCTATTTCCGTGTTACCTATCACAACGAGCATTAAATCAGACATACTTGACTTCAAGTCAAGCGTTATTTATATCTTTTTTGATTTGGTTTTATCCTAATTTCAGGCATATTCCGATCTAATGAGAAAATTTATATATTCTGGGTTTAAGTTCGAATTATGGAAAAAATTACACAAGAGATATATATGCCCAGAAAAAAGATTGAGGAGATCAGGAGAGAGAGGTTAAGGAAGACAATAAATTATGTTTACGAAAATTCCCAGTTTTACAGAAAACAGTTCAAGGAGAACGGAATAGATGTCAGCACAATAAAAACCTTAGANGATTTGGAAAGAATACCTCTCACAACAAAGAAAGACTTGAGGAACTCATACCCNCTGAGAATGAGTTGCGTGCGGAAGGAGGAGATAGTGAGAGTCCAGATGAGTGGGGGCACCACAGGACAGCCAGTAATCATCCCATACACGAGGCACGATGTGAAGCAATGGACAGAGATGCTACTGCGAGATTTTCACATTGCGGGAATAACCTCGAAGGATGTTATACAGATCACTCCAGCGTTCGGTTTGTGGAATGGTGGCTTTGGGTTCCACTTCGCTGGAGATGCAATAAACGCCTTTGTCATCCCAATTGGATCAGGAAACACAAGAAACCAGCTCAAATTCATGAAAGACTTCGGAACTACGGTATTGTGCTCCACTGCAAGCTATCCCCTCAGAATAGCAGAGGTTGCGGAAGAGATCGGTATTGACTTAGCCAATCTGCCTCTCAACAAGATGTTGCTCGGAGCAGAGCCATGGAGCGATGAGATGCGGAGAAGAATCGAAGAGATATTCGATGCAACCGCATTTGACATTCCGGGATTGACGGAGATGGGAGGAGTGGGGACAGTTGGCTTCGAGTGTCCGGAAAGGAATGGATTGCACATATGGGAGGACAACTACATAGTCGAAATCGTTGATCCCGAGACAGGAGAGATACTGAATGATGGAGAGGAGGGAGAGATAGTTTATACATCCATAAACAGAGAGGCGATGCCAATCTTGAGGTACAGAAGCGGAGAGGTTTCCGCTGTAATCTCAAGAGAAGAGTGCGAGTGTGGTATGCATTTTATGACTATAAAGAGAATAAAAGGCAGAACCGACGACATGATCATACACAAAGGCGTCAAGTTCTATCCATCGGATGTCGAAAGGATCCTGTTCTCTTACGGCATAACCAATTACAAAATCGAGGTTGGTAACAAAATCACAGTTATCTTCGAAGGAGATGAGAGGCTATCAGACCCCATTCTTAAAGATATAAGGGAATTCATCGGTTTTAACCCAGAGATTAGACCCGTTAGAGTTGGAGTTATTGAAAGGTTTGAAGGTAAGGCTAAAAGGCTTGTAAGGCTGAGGGGTGAATAAGATGATTATCCAACTCGTATATTCTATCTCAATCGTTTTGATGTTTGTTGGATTTCTGCTGGCATATAAAAGGAGCTTCTGAGGGTGGAAAAAATGATTGAGCTCGCTGTTTTGGTAGCATATCTTATCGTGATGGTGCTGATTGGGGTGTACGAATACAGAAAAACGAAAGGTATGCTCGATTATTACCTTGCAGGGAAGAACCTCGGAGTGTTGATAGTTAGCTTTTCGTTCTTTGCAACATATTTCAGTACCGCAGCATTTCTCGGTGGAGGGGGTTTCGGCTTTGTTGCAGGATTTCAGTGGAGTGCCTTTCTAATCTTCTTCCACATTCTGTTCGCAATTATTGCTTGGCTTGTAATCGCTCCACCGATGAAAAGATTGGCGGACAAGTTCGGTTCTCTAACCATACCCGAGATATTCGGTATGAACTTCGGAAAAGCAAGTCAGATAACTTCATCCGTAATAATCATCCTGTTCTTCCAATTCTACATGGTCTCGATATACAAAGGGGCTGGAAACCTACTTGAAGTCATGCTCGGAATAGACTACAAAATGGCACTCATGCTAACAGCGATAGTCGTGGTTGTCTACACCGCAGTAGGGGGATTCAGAGCGGTGGTAATGACCGACCTAATTCAAGGAATATTAGTGCTCTTTGGGGGAATCTTGCTGTTCTCTGCAATAATATTCCACCTTGGTGGACCGTTTAATGCAATAGACAGCCTAAGCAAAGTTGAAACATTGATGGGTTCCGGAAGAAACTTATTTGAGTTCGGAAAGATCGGTCCTCCACCCATAGTGAAGGCGGGGATGATTATACCGTTTATCCTCAGCCTAACCTTTGCAATAAGCATTGCACAGCTTGCAAGCCCACAGCTTGTTGTGAGATTTGTCGCTGCAAGAGATGAAAGAGTTATCCAGAAAGGTGCGATCCTTACACCTCTTTTAATAGGTGTCTTCGCCTTATGCGTTTTCAGTATAGGCCCCTTTGGGTGGCTTATAATACCGCAATACGATGACCCAGTAAAATACCTCAAGAACTCTGACCTCGTGATTCCATTCATAGCTATGAAGCTATTCCCAGCGGGGCTAAATGCCCTTCTTCTAACCGCCATAGTTGCTGCAGCGATGAGTACAATAAATTCTTTAGTGCATGTTATAGCGACATCCTTCGTCAGAGATGTGGTACATCTCTCCAAACCATTGGATGAGAGAAGAGAGTTGATCATGACGAGAATAGCGGTATTTGTTTTTGCACTGATTCCCGTGCTTCTTGCAATAAATCCACCAGATATCATCGTGGTGATAGTGGGCTTGAGCTTTTCAGTAATAACCTCCGCATTCCTAATTCCGCTTCTATCCTCATTCTACTCTCAAAAACCGTCAGAAGCTCCAGCATTAGCGAGCATGATAGTCTCAGTGGTGGTTTGCATTGTCTGGTATCTTTACTTCTACAGAACCTACTGGATATATCCGGTAGTTCCGGGATTGATAGCATCTTTCATAACATACGCCGTGTTCTGGAAAACAGAGAAGGTGTTAACTCCAACCCCTACATAATTTTTTACCTAATTCCGATCTATAGAAAGCATATCAGAAGATAAAACGGGCCGGGAGGGATTTGAACCCCCGACCGGCGGATCTCTCCGGGAGCTTAAGAGTCCGCTGCTCTGCCTGGCTGAGCCACCGGCCCATGAAGGCTGTAACGGATTCTGTATTCGATGTGCTTATAAGGGTTATGGTATTTCAGAGTTCGATTTAATAGCCCGGAACCTACTGTATTTAATACCTCTCAAGCTAAAACTTCAATCTTGGATTAAGGGTGTTCTTACCAAACCCTGCCTTACTAAACCTTACCTTACCAAACTTATCAAACCTCTACTAACCCCGAATATTCTAAGATAAGAAAATTAGAAAATTAAAAACAATAAAAATATCAAGGACTCTCAGGACTTAAATCGCCACCTTAACAACACCATCGCTATTGCGACTAAAGCGATAGCCCACTCGAAACCCGGCATCTTTGGGATTGTTACCCCACCCGGTGTTTTTGTTTCCACCTTCTCTTCCTTTTTGACTTCCTTTGCTTCCTGTACTTCTTCTGTTTCAGCTCTTTTCTCAGTTCCCGGCGGGTTTATAAGAGGGTATATGTCCTTCGACATTGATGGTTTGATTATGTAGTCCTGATCTCCAATTCCATCTCCGTGTTTATCCGTACCTTTGTAGTCGGAGTAGTAGTTGCCTTGCTTTAACTTTGGAGAATACCAAGTGTTTTCTCCCTCATCGTATGCATTCGTCTTTGCATAGATCGCGTTCAAGTAGATCAAGTTATTTTCACTTTTTCCAGAAATGTATATTCCAAACTCGGAGTCCTCGATCCTGTTGTCGGTTATCGTCGAGGAAATGACATCAGAGAAGGCAATTGCGTACTTGCTTGATGATACAGTGTTTGAGTTGATCAGATTTACACTTGAACTTGCGCAACCTATTCCTTTTTCATTGTTTCTCAGCTTGTTTCCTGTGATGTGGTTGTCATTCGAATTTGAAGTTATTATTCCCCCCTCACTGTTGTCGTAAACCTCATTCTCAAGAATCCTGCAGTTCTCAGTGTATTCAAGGAATATTCCGATTCTGTTGTTCCTAATCTGATTCGTGGCAAATTTACAGTTTTCCGAGCTGTAAACCTTTATACCATCGTAACCATTGCTGGAGATTTCACTGCCGGATACCTCCGCATTATCGGTGTTGTGAAGATATACACCAAAATTCTCGTTACCTATTGCCTTTATATTCTTGATGACTATGTTTGAGGAGTCCTTTATCCTCATTCCCTCGCTGTTGAAATTCAGTTCGGTGTTAAATATCGAGATGTCGTTGGAGAGTGATATCGAGATTGCAGGTTCAGTTGCATTCGTTATCTTAACATTTGAGATTTCACCCCCAACAACACTCTCCATTGCAATTCCGCTCTTCCCCATGTTGTCTGCGGTTGAGTCTTTAATCTCAAAATTCTTTACATCAGAAAGGTATATCCCAAAGAAGCCTCCTTTCATATCTATTTGCGAGAAAAGTATGTTTCTCCCTTCTCTTACATGTACCGCGTATGCCCAGCCCTCAATATTGATGTTTTTAACCGTGATGTTGCTCACTCCGTTCGGATGTGCTACTCGTATCGCATATGTCCCTCCAAAGTATCCCGCTTTTACAACCCTACCGTTACCATCTATTGTAACATCGCTGGAAGTTACTTCTATGCATGTTGTTCTGTTCACGGTTATGTCGCTGTCCAAAAGGTAATACCCCGGACTCTTTATCTGCATGCAATCAGAAAAATGAACGATGTCTGCTGATGCATCAGAGATTGCCAAGCCTGAAAGGGCGATGGCAAGCACAATAAGTATTCCGATTTTCATAAACCAATTTTTGAAACTTTAAAATATTAACTTTTTTCTGAAAGATCAATAATGAGTGATAGATAGTTTAAGCAATCTGTCGCAAAACTCCGGCTTAATTTCTTTCTTGAACACCCCGATGTCTTCAGGCTGGATCTCCTCGAGTGAGGACTCCTTCCTCCTCCTGTAATTCTCCCTTAAGTACCTCAATATTTCTCGTGGTTTTACCTTCTGATGGGTGGGGCATCCGGTTATAACTTCCACAACGCTAAAGCCCTTGTGTAGCATGGCCTCCGCAATAGCCTTCTCAACCCATCTCACATGGTATGCGGTAAACCTCGCAACATATGTCGCTCCCGCAGAGATAGCGAGTTTTGAGATGTCAAACGGTCTTTCCACATTTCCATACGGAGATGTCTTCGTTTTTCTGCCTTCTGGAGTTGTAGGAGCCATCTGTCCTCCAGTCATTCCGTAAAGAGAGTTGTTTATTACAATCGCGGTCAGGTCGATATTCCTTCTGCACGAATGGATGAAGTGGTTGCCACCAATCGCAAGGGCATCACCATCTCCCATGAAGACAACCACATTGAGCGATGGATTTGCAAGCTTTATCCCAGTCGCAAAAGCAAGAGCTCTTCCATGAGTTGTATGGACTGTATCAAAATCAAGATACTGTGTTATTCTTCCGCTACAACCTATCCCACTCACAACAACAGTCTTTTCCTTATCAATTTTTGTTCTTTTCACCGCTCTGATGAACGATGAAAGAACCACACCGTTCATGCACCCCGCACACCATACGAAAGGCAGAGTTTGAAGTCTGAGAAATTCAGCATACTCCTTTTTCATAAAACCTCCTCCACAATTCTGGCAAGCTGTTCAGGTAGAATCAAAGAGCCAAAGTAAGATATGCTTTTAACCTTGCAACAGCATACCCTTTCAACCTCTCTCACTATCTGTCCTTTGTTCATTTCAGGTACAACAACGAGTTGCACATCCCTCGTGATCTCCCTCACCTCTTTCTCCGGGAATGGAAACAGGCTTTCAAGCTTTAACACTCCTGTAGAAATTCCGTTACTTTCAAGCAGTTTTACAGCACTCTTAGCAAGCCTGTAGGATGAGCCGTATGAGATCAGGAGCACATCCACCGACTCCTCCCCCTCAAACCTGAGCTTTGGCTCGAAGTCCTCGAACTTTGAAAACAGCCTTTTCATCAACTTTTCGTATTCTGTCAAATCAGTAGTTGGTAAACCGTCATCCAGATGGACGAGTCCTGTTCTGTGCTTTTTCTCCCCCCTTATTAGGTTTTTTTGATTTTTCTCGTATTCAACCCGATCACCGAGCGGAGGTAGAGTTGTGCTTTCCCTCATATGCCCTACAATTTCATCAGAGAGAACAACAACTGGAGAGGAATATTTAAAAGCAAGCTTGAAGGCCTCAACAGTTAGGTAATACATATCTCCAACAGATGCTGGAGCGAGAACGATTATTGGGTAATCTCCATGGCTACCGTACCTCGCTTGCATTACATCCCCCTGAGAGGGGGCGGTAGGTATGCCCGTCGATGGACCAGCCCTCATCACATTGAAAATGACCAATGGAGATTCGGTTATAACTGCATATCCTATATTCTCCTGCATCAAGCTAAATCCCGGTCCAGAGGTTGCAGTCATCGCAATAGCTCCCGCCATCGACGCCCCTATCACTGCTGAGATGCTCGCAATCTCATCCTCCATCTGAACGAAGACACCGCCAAACTTCGGAAGGAGCTCAGCCATACCGTGTGCTATCTCGGACGAGGGTGTTATAGGATAGCCTGCGAAAAAGTTACATCCCGCATTTATGGCTCCCCTAACAACAGCCTCATTCCCCTGCAACAACTCCATTTCTATCCTCCTCTTTTGTTTTAACAACCTCTATTGCAAAATCCGGGCAGTAAAGCTCGCATAATCTGCAACCCGAGCACTTTTCTTTATTAACTACACTCCCTTCGCTCGAAAAAACATCCTTGGGACAGATAAAAGAACATATCCCGCACTTCTTACACAACCTCAGATCGACAATCACCGCATACATCCTCTAAAAGAAAGGTGAGTAAAGAATAAATTATTTTGCAATTACAAGCTTCTTCTTACCAACTTCAAGTCCGAGCATGAAGGCTTTCACATTATCCTCAGCCTTGCTCATTCGTTTTCTGATTATAGATGTCACTTCAGGTATTGTAATGTCCATTATGGCACAGAGTGTGCCTATCGCAATCATGTTGGCAAACATTGCACTTCCAAACTCCTTTTTCGATAACTCAGTGAATGGTATGCCTATTCCTCTACCTACATTCGCCAATGAGGAATCGTAGATCACCGTTGTTTTATCATCTATTAAATGCATGTACTTTCTGTAGGCTGATTCATGCATAACAACGAAATAGTCCAGCCTCCTTAACCCGGGATAGTCTATCTCGCCATCACTTATAACAATATCCGTCCTGCATGCCCCTCCCCTTGCTTCAGGTCCGTAGCTCTGAATCTGTGCAACATTCTTTCCCCTCATGACGAAAGCTTCAGACAATATTAAGCCAGCCTTTATAACTCCCTGCCCTCCAGTACCCGCAATCCTTATATTTATTTCATTATCATGAACAATATGATTTTTATGGAGTTTAAAATCCTGAATTGCCCTTCTCATAATTAATTCTCTGTTCTAAAATTTTATAAATTTTTCCAAAATATTACAACATACTATACATATTTGTTTGATTTATTTGTTGTTTATGTTCCCATACATATTTTTCAAAAAACCCAGTAAAGGTTGTAATCCATGAGATATTTAAAAGAATGTTTTAAATACAATTACTTCAAACTTTTACTGATGAAAATCAGAAAACTACAACTCGTCGGCGGTTCAAGTTACATGATTTCCCTCCCGAAAAACTGGATTTCAAAATACAAGCTGAAACAGGGAGATGAAGTTATTTTAAGAGAGTTTGACGACTTAATAGTCATACAACCACAAATAGGAGAGAAAGAAGAGATCAAAGTGGAGATCAAGGAGGTTCCGAGCTTTGATAAGAAGTTCCTGAAGAGATTCTTCGGTTCGATTTACTCCCTTGGAGTCGATAAGATAGTGATAGAACAAGAAGGTGTCGGGAGGCATATAACCGATATATCAGAGATCTCTCACCACTTCATAGGCATGGAGGTTCTGGACTGCACGAACGATTGCATAATACTCCACATTTTCACAATCCCGGATTTTGATGTTGTTACAATTATCAGAAGAATGTTTCAGATTCTATCTGGGCTTATGGCTGAGATTGAGACAAATCTTCTGTTGGAGAAGCCCAAAGACATGGATGTCATAAAAAGCAGAATCCTCAGATACGAGGATGACTTTGATAGACTCTACCTTCTCGCTGTTCGTCTCGTTAACAGAGGGATGAAAAAGATAACGATTTCCGAGTGGGATGAATTGAGATTTATGCTCGGCTCAAGGATGATAGCCAAATTCTATGAGGAAATAGCAGACATAATGTTCATACTCTCAAGATACCTTTGGGACTTCGATCTGGATGTCAGAAAGGAAGTTCACGAATTCATGATGGAACTCGATACCGCTTTTAGAAAAAGCTTTGAGTCTTTCATAAAGTCAGACATGAGAACCACCGAAGAATACATATCATTCGTAGAAAAACTCTCTGAAAAAATACAAAAATCAATTGATAGCAATCCTGAAGGGACCATACTGAAGGAGCTTCTTTTGCAGATATGCAGAATGCTTGAATCTATCGGAGAGATCTCGTTCAACAAAACTGTAAGGGAAATGTTTAGATAGGATGCTAACTACTTTAATTCGAAAATCGAAACGAAAAGTTTTTAAGTTTGAAGTACAAGTTATTATTGCAAACTGAGGTGATGTAGATGGACAAAAAAGAGGAAGTTTTGAAGGCTATGAGGGATGCGGGAAAACCCGTAAGACCCGGAGAAATCGCCAAAACAATAGGAATTGACAGCAAGGAAGTATCCAAGATAATCAGTGAGCTTAAAAAGGAAGGATTAGTAATCTCTCCGAAAAGATGTTATTACTCGGTTAAAGAATAAGTATTCTGATTCCGCAGAAATATCATCCAAATTTTCCATCGGGTTCGTTCAACCAAGATATTAGACTCGGACAGCAGACATAGACAGTAAACCTTATTATAATTTATTTTTAATCTTAGAGTGTGAAGATGATTTATACATTCTTCCACATAGACGACATGGAGAGCGTTTTTGAAGAGATAAAAAATAAAGGTGTTGCCCTTAAGCCAGTTTTCAAGAAGTTAAAGCACATCGAGATCGTTGCGGAAGGAGAAGGTATTGTTGTTGGAAAATACGAGAATGTATTTTTTGTAAGTTCAACCGAGGAGATTGAGTTCGAGAGTGATGCTATCGACCTGCTTGAGATTGAGATCGTCGATGAAGACGGGCTTGAAAACTTCAAATTCGGAAAATACTCCATCGAAGAGGATGACCACACCAAGCTCAAACTGAGGGTTGAATTCTCAGAGGATCTTTTTTACGACCTTATTCCCGCTCAGCAGATTCTATTCACCAAGGTGAAGATTTTTACAAACCAGCTGAAACTTCAGGCGGAGGTCATGTCCAAAGAAGAGACAAGAATTCTTAAGGAAGTATCATATCTTTCAGAAAGGGCTAAAACCTGTGAAAATGTTTATGAACTTGAGGATGTCCTGCAAGAGGTTTCCACATTCCATATGGACTTCTTCAGAAAATTCTCTCAATTCAAAGATGTTAACGAGGAGTTGTTCTCATCCATAGTCAACCTCGAGGTTGTAACAGATATGCTCGGAGGATGGTATGCAAACCGAATCAAGGAGATAAAAGAGTTTCATCAGAGCCTCATATACTTCGAGAGCAAATTCGAACAAACTCTAAACGGAATAAGAGATCTCTTCTCCCTGATATCTCTACAACTCGATATAAGCAGAAACAGAGAGAATATGGATATCCAGAGGAGGACTTCTTCCCTCCAAGCGGCTGCGGTGGTGATAGAGTTCGTTGCTGTGCTGTACTATTCTCTCAAGGTCTGGGAGTACTTCGTGGATATCGATGTTATGCCCAAGTGGCTGTCCTTCAGCTTGCTAATCGCATTCACGGTGATGGTTGTTGCGTACACCGAGGTTCTTGCCGAGATTGTTAGAACCAAAAAATCCTCACCGATCTTCGTTACTGCAACTCTGTCTCTAATTTTGGTTATTGTTCTTATGTATGTTGTTCCTTCGATTATTTTTTCAGGAGCTTAATTGCTTTTTTCCTCTCATTTATCATTTTTATGTGCTCTCTTTCCTGAGCAATTAGAAATTCAAGGAGTTCTGCCGTTTCTGGATCTGCTGATTCCTTTAACCTCATATATTCCTCTATCGCCATTCTTTCCAGCTCAAGAGCCCTATCAAGGATTTCCATTATCTCCAATATCTCACCCATCTAAGCTTGCTCCTTGAATTACTTTAAATTTTTTCAAGGTTCTTTTACAAAATATTTTTTTAAAATATCATTAAAAAATAGAAGTTATTTCGAACCAAAAGATTTTTAAATTTTAATCGAGAATTAAATATGGTGATACAATGAATCCAATTGAAATTAAAGATGGTGTGTACTGGGTAGGTGCAATTGATTGGAGCGAAAGAGATTTTCACAACTTTGAAATCGCGAAAGGAACCACATACAATGCTTACCTCATCGTTGATGAGAAGATAACCCTTATTGACACGGTAAAGCACAAGTTCTTCGGAGAAATGATTGAAAGGATTAAGAAGGTTGTTGATCCCTCAGAGATAGACTACATCATAGCCAACCATGTTGAGATAGATCACTCCGGTGGACTCGGAGATATTAAAAGGATCGCAAAAGATGCCGTCATCTACTGCACGAAAAAAGGGATGGAGGGTTTTTCGAGACACTTCAACACAGAAGGCTGGGAATTTAACACTATAAAAACAGGAGATTCACTAAATATAGGAAAGAGAGAGCTGTTGTTTCTCGAAATGACGATGTTGCACTGGCCAGATAGCATGGCGGTTTACCTAAAAGAGGATAAAATTTTGTTTTCGAACGATGCTTTCGGACAGCACATTGCGAGTGAGGAAAGATTCGATGTGGACTTAGGGGTTGATGTTGCCCTTGAAAATGCAAAAACTTACTACGCAAACATCCTGCTCCCTTTCGGAAACCTGATTAAGAGAAAACTGGAAGAGATTGAGGAGCTTGGAATCGAGATAGAGATGATTGCCCCAAGTCACGGAGTTATCTGGACAAACCCAAATATGATAATCGATGCATACAGAGAATGGGCGGAACAGAAAACCGAGGAAAAAGTGGTTGTCATTTACGACACAATGTGGAACAGCACAGAGAAGATTGCAAGAGAGATTGCAGAAGGTATCGCTAGTGAAGGGGTTGATGTTAAGCTGATGCATGTGAGAAAAGATCCGTGGAGCGAGATAATGAAAGAGATCATGTCTGCAAGAGGGGTGGTCATAGGTTCTCCAACAATGCACAACACAATATTTCCTCCAGTAGCAGGATTTCTGGCATACATGAAAGGATTAAAGCCCAAAAACAGAATATCAATGGCTTTTGGTTCTTACGGATGGGGCGGTGGAGCGGTAAAGGAGATTAAAAAGTTCTTCGAGGATATGAAATACGAGATTGTGGAAGGTATCGAAATCAAATTCAGACCAACAAAGGAGGAGCTCGAGGTTGCTTACAAGAGGGGAAAAGAGTTCGCAGGAAAAATAAAGGGAGGTTAGAATGATACTCGGAATCAGCGGTAGCCCGAGAAAAAAAGCAACAGAGTTCGTTCTAAAAACTGCACTTGAGATTCTTGAGGATAAGGGGCTAAAAACAGAGTTCTTCTCTGTCAGGAGGAAAAATATCGGATTCTGCCAGCACTGTGACTACTGTCTGAAGAAGAAGGAATGCAGAATAAAAGATGACATGTACGAGTTGTATCCATTAATGAGGTCCGCAAAGGGGATTATAATGGCTACTCCCGTTTACAACGGTGGCATCAGTGCACAGATGAAGGCTGTAATGGACAGAACTCGTGCGTTGATGGCTGAGAACCCAAATGTCCTCAAACATAAGCTGGGAATGGCAATTGCAGTAGGAGGAGACAGAATTGGTGGTCAAGAGCTTGCAATCCAGCAGATTCATACTTTTTTTATTTTAAACGGCATGATTCCCGTTAGCGGTGGATTTTTCGGAGCAAATATCGGTGCAACTTTTTGGTCGAAAGATACCCTTGAAGGTGTAAAAGCAGATAACGAGGGATTTAAAAGCCTGAAAAAGAGCTTAGAAAGATTTACGGAATACTACAAAAAATACCAAGCTCCACACGAAAGATAATTATAATATACTCTTCATTATACTTTCCACTATGCAAGCGAAGAATTGTGAAGCTGAAGTCCTTAGCCTTTTAAAAAAACTCTGTGACATCCCATCTCCCTCAGGGAGAGAGGATATAATATCATCTTTCATTTATGACTATCTCAGAGATATAGGATTCAAAGCGATTATAAAGGACTCGAATGTTATAGTCAATCCGGATGCGGACTTTCTTATCTCAACCCATTTGGACACTGTCAAAAAGAGGATGCCATTCCACTTCGACGGGAAAACTGCCTACGGCACAGGTGTGAGCGATGCCAAAGGTAGCATTACATCCATCCTCTTAGCTCTAAGGGAGATGGATGAACTAAAATACACCGTTGCCTTCTTTGTTGAGGAAGAAGAGGGCGGAAATGGTTCAAAAACATTTTGTGATAGTTTTTCACCGAAAATGGCTGTAGTTATGGAGCCCACCAGCCTGAGAATAGCTAAGGAGCACTACGGAAATATCGAAGTTGAGATTAAAACCAAAGGAAGGTCCGCTCATGGATCGATGCCGGAGAGGGGGATTAACGCCATTGAAGAGTGCTTTAAAACAATTAAGGAGATTGAGAGACTGTCCGGTATTAAACCCACAATTCTGAAAATAGTGGGAGGGGGGGATGACTACTGTATTCCCGACTACTGCACCGCTGTTGTTGATCTCCTCATTCCACCTTACAAGGATGTGGGAGTTATCTACAAGAGGATCGAGCAACTGGAGTTGACCGTTAAAGAGTTCTGTAACGGATTCGTTTCTGGAAAGAGTGCGGAGATGGTAGAGAGAGCAATGAGTAACCTCGGACTGGATGTCAAGCATACGACGATGCCATCATGGACGGATGCGATAAACCTCCACTCACACGGTGTGGATGTCGTTGTATGGGGTCCGGGAGACCTGAGCCTATGCCATACGAAAGATGAGAGGGTCGAGTTAAGGGAGATTCTGCTTGCTAAGGAAGTATTAAAGGAGTTGAACTCTGTCCTAAATCAATAAACGATAAAAATACTAAACCAAACACAATTAGGATAATTATAATAATTAACATAAGCTTTACAACGAAAAATTTAAGTTTTCTCGCTACCAATTACATCAATCGGGCAACTCGAGTCTATTCTGCTTTGATAATAGCCTGATTCCGAAAAGATGTGGTGGTTAAATGTCTTACCAGATAGTTGTTAGAATGAACTTAACTGGCATCAGCCTTAACCCATTCTCGATTCTCTGGAGGTGCTGAAGTTGAGATTTGCATTTTTTACCCTCCTTCCAGTTTTAATTTGGATTTTGATTTTGCCGTCTCAAGGAGCTGAGATATTAGTCCCAGACGATTATTCCTCAATACAAGATGCTATTGACAGCTCTTCCGATGGTGATACAATTGTCGTTAGAGACGGGCTTTATAGTGTCTATCTGCAGATAAACAGGAGCATATCTCTGAGGTCCGAGAACGGAAGTGCGGGTTGCATCCTCGAAGCAAGTACGAACGACGATGTCATAGAGGTGCACGCGGATAATGTCAGCATTTCCGGTTTTACGATAAGGAATGGCAACGATGACGGAGTAGATGTCGAGCCGGATCCCGTTACCTCAGATCCCTCCGACCATGTAAACATCTCCGACAATGTTTTTTACAGCCTATACGGTGGGATACAGCTTGAGGACTCGAATTCTTCTGTTATAATGAACAACAGCATCTCCAGCGTGACGGAGGGAATATACTATGTCGGAGCTTCTTATTCTAACCTCATCGTAAACAACACGATCTCCAATTCCAGCTACGGAATAAGCATTTTCGCGGGCGATGGAAGCGTGATCTACCTCAACAAGCTCATCAACAACAGCCTGCATGCAAGGGACTGCGGAGACAACAGCTGGAATTCAACGGAGATGCAAGATTACACCTATCAGGGAAACGCTTTCACGAACCACACCGGCAACTACTGGGATGATTATGTAGGCATCGATGCCAACGGAGACGGGATAGGTGACACGCCATACAACATCTCCGATGAGTTGTGCGGTGAAGGTGGAGGCGGGGGTGGTCCGATACCCATCGGTGGATTTGCAAGCTCCCAGTCGAAGGATTACTATCCGATGCTCTTCGAAACCTCGTCTCCACCTCAAATCTCCAACATTCAGGAAAGCAATCTAACAAGTTCGAGCATAACTATAAGCTGGGATGTAAGCTTGGTTTCCAACAATCGCATCCTTTACAGCCTGAATTCGGATCTCTCATCTCCGACATGGTCGGAATGGGACAACAACACCGCAAATCCATCGATAACCCTTTCCGGATTGTTAGCTAACACAACCTACCACTACTCCGTTTACTCCTACAGAACCGACAATGCGAGCATTTACTCGAACAGCTCAATTCGAAATTTCACCACGATAAGGAGTCCGAAAACTTGGTATGTGGATGATGATGGCTTGAACTGCTCCGCGAACTTCACAAGCATCCAGGATGCGGTTAACGCTTCAATCGATGGAGATACGATCATTGTGTGCAACGGAAGCTACAACGAGAACATCTTCGTTAACAGATCCCTGAACATCACCGGCTTAGCGAATCCCGTTGTTGACGCTGGCTACAACGGAAGTGCCTTCACCTTGGCATCAAATGCCAATACCATTCAGGGCTTTACTATCAAGAACACCTCATTTTTTGGCCCCTGTTACGGATCTATTCCTGAAGCGGGGGTTAGAGTGGGCTACACAACATATCAGGTTGTGGGTGCTGGAGACTGCACCCAGATAACGGATCACGAGTCCACAGACAATGTCATACGAAACAATCTATTCGTCAACAGCGGAATCGTGCTCGTTAAAGGCTACATCCAATCGGGCTCGGACAGGAACACGATAACGAACAACACCTTCAATGCTTCCCGCATCGAGATGAAGGGCTCGAGCTACAACAACATCACCTCCAACACCTTCAGAGGTGAAACCCACTACGGCTACATTTCCATTGAAGGGTTCAGCTATAGAAGTGCAAGGCACAACCTGATCCATGCTAACACCTTCACCAAGCATTACGAGTCTACAATGCCGATGGTATCTATGAAGAGCTATGCAAGCCATACGAACATCTCAAACAACATCCTGACGGGATACGGAGGAATATCGGTAAGCTCTGGAGACTGCGTGATCATGGATAATCGGATTGGGGGCTTCACCCCGGTCAGGGAAAACGATAACGGAATACTGATAAACCACGCGAGCAACTGCCTGATCATCAACAACTCCGTTAAAGATAAGTATGCGGGGATAAAGATCGATTCCTCCTCTTCCTCCGCCTTTTCCACCAATCTGACACTTAGAAGTAACAAATTACAATCCAACACCTACGATTTCTACTTCAACCCCGGCAAGGTTCAGGATTTCACGAACTCACCCAATTTTCTGGATTTCGACCACGACATAGACTTATCAAACAATGTTAGCGGTGGCGCGATCTACTTCCTGAAGAATGTTTCGAATGCGGTGTTCGATCAAACCACCCAGCCAACAATCGGATTTTTTGCCTGCGTTAACTGCGAGAATGTAACGGTAAGGGGTATCGGCTTATCTTCCAACTCCTACGGGATACTGCTTTACAACACATCCGATTCGGTCATGGATTCGATGGGAGCTTACTACAACCACCTTGCGGGGGTGGCGGTTTACCACTCAAACAACATAACCATAACAAACTCCCGATTTGAGGAGAACGGGCGGTCAAACTATGCTTCGGGCATCTACATCGGTGCATCCGAGAGCATAACGCTCGAGAACGATGAGATTAACTCGAACTGGTGCTATGGCCTTGAACTTGAATCATCGAACAACAGCACAATTCTCAGCTCCAACATCACCGACAACGGGCCAAGCTACTATGTTCCTCCAGCAAGCAACGATTGCTACCCCAACGGGATAGGAATCAAGATGTATGGATCGAACAACAACACGATAAAAACGAACCACATAAGGGCAGTAGTTGTTCCAAAGCAGGGCACATGGAAAGGGGGGCAGGGATACGGCATACACTCCACCTCCTCATCCGCCAATCTGATCTACAACAACTACTTATTCAACCACAGCGTGAACGCCTACGACACCGGAATCAATCGATGGAACATAACCAAAACCGCAGGAGTGAACATAATAGGCGGACCGTACTTGGGAGGTAACTACTGGCACGATTACGCAGGAATGGATACCGCCGGGGGAGACGGCTTGGGCGATACGCTCCTCCCCTATAACTCGAGTGGAAACATTCAGAATGGAGGAGATTACCATCCCCTAACCGGTGTCGTCACAGACACAACCGCTCCCTCCATTCATGTTGTTTCACCGGCTGAGAGCGAGACTTATTCCGCAAACTACATCTATCTGGAGGTTTACTCTCCCGATCCGGATGTTCACAGATGGTGGTACTCGCTAAATGGAGGGGCAAATGTCACCTTCACGCCAAACACCACCATCAGCGGTCTGACTAACGGAAACTATAGCCTGACGGTTTTCGTTAATGATACCGCCGGCAACATCAACTCAACAACCGTGAATTTTTCTGTGAGCATAACTGCAGGAGGGGGAGTTGGTGGAGGATTTGGTGGAGGTATAGTATCCGAAACTCCACTTGGAGAGGTAACACAGCCCGATTTCGAGATCACGATTCTCACTCCGGAGAGCGAGGAGTATCTGGAGAGGAGCTTACAGCTCTCCTTCGCATCTCCCCTTCCCTTGCTAAGGGCATCCCTGATAGTAGATGGTGGTAATGCGGAGTCAATAAGCATCCCAGCCTTTGCAACCTCCGGCTCAGCAGAGATAACCCGCTTGCACCTCGGAAAACACAGGATAATAGTTAACGGAGAGGATTACTACGGCAGAAAAGGAAGAGGTGAGGTTGAATTCGAGATCATACCGCTGACCTTGGGGGAGATCAATGTTACCGGCACGCAAACAACCCCTCGCTTTGCAGATGATGTTGCCTTCTCTTTCTACGGGAGAAGCACTAACTACACCCTGAGATTCGAAGCCAAGGGAGAGGCAAGGATTGACATCTATGTTAACGAGTACCTCAGAAACCACATCCAATCCTACAACAACCTTACAGGAAAGATGATTTACTCCTTCGCTCCAACTTCAGCGTACCAAACCTACGAAGTTCCGATTTCAGCTGAGAGCATAACTGCCGATGTTGAGAACCTGCTCTCATTCGTTTCCGAAAATGCGGGAGATGGAGGAGGCGGGGAGAAAAGCTGGGAGGTAAGAAATGTAACCCTAATCCCCGCTATGCCTTTCAGCCTTCCGCAGATAACGGTTTTCACCTTCGACAAGGCGATATCGGAAAATGAAAGCCTGACCGCCTATCTTAAGCTGGACGGAGTCGCGAGTGAGAGCGAGTATAAAGCGTACATCTACCTGATAACCCCTGAAGGCAAAAAACTTTACTATCCAGACTGGAGTGAAGCAAAAAAGCCGATAGATCCCTACTACCTCAGAACGAACTACTACGGCAGGCTTCCTTCTGTTCTCTACTTCACCAACTTTACCCCGGGAACCTACATCCTTGTTGGAGAGGTGGACTCCGAGTTCAACGCTCCTGTCTCCCTCTCAACCGACAAAGCTTACTACAGCGATGAGAGATCCGTCAAAGTTTACATCAGCAGGAGCATTTTCTTCGACAACCAGCAAATCCTGATCGAACAGATGCTTAGTGGAGATGGTGAGAACGGAACCCTCATCCTCTCAATGGAGGATCCCAACGGAAAGCAGATCTATCTGCCGATGCTCTCCGAAAATCAGGAAGGAGTAGACTACTCTCCTATAAAATCCGATTACTTCATTGCATTCAGCGGAATCATCGATTCAAGCTGGGCTGAGGGAAGCTATGTTGTGAGGAGCAAGCTTTACAACTCATCAGCTCTGATCGCTGAAGACATACAGACCTTTGAGGTTTGCAGAAAGCAAGCAACGATAACCGGGAGCTACCTCAGGCTTGAAAGCGATAACGACACCTCTGCATTCATCCTCAGCAGAATCAGGCTGATAGATTTCTACACCCTCGAATCTCAGGAGAGGGAGTTCACAGGTGAGCATTACAGCTTCTCCTTAACCGCAAGTCCGGGAAAGTACTACTTGGCTGGGGAAGCGTACAGCAAAGACGGAAAGGTTTATCGCATCCCGCCGGTTAAAGTCAGCGTTGGGTGCGGAAAGAATCAAACGAGGAATGTCGAGCTTGACTTCATTGGAAGCATTAACCTGAGTTCCTACCGCTATTCTGGAGCGAGTTCATTCTCGATTTGGAAGCCGAAGTATTTGAGTTTAGAAAAGAAAACAAGCGGATGGAGTTTGGAGGAGAAAACAAGCGGATGCTCCAAACCCAAAGTCTTCGTCACAGTGGGTCTGGATGAGGGGGCTATAGAGCTCCTCCAATCCGAGAAGGAATACGGGAATGCAACCGCCGAAGACATCAAGAGAACTTTGAGCGTAAAGCTCGCCCAGATGCTTAAAGGTGTGTCGAGCAATGTTGAGATCTTCTCCTACGGCGAGACAGCCGAACTGCTGGATGGTGTGAGGAGCTACCTAGAAGAAAATCCCGGATCCAATCCCGACACTTCGAGACTCTCACCCATACGACAGATCGAGTACATTTACCGTGCGGAGGTGTTCGCTCCGGTATCGAGCCACTATGAGTTTTTCATCACCGTCTACCTAACCGAAAGAGCCACGCACAAGATCGTGTTAGGGCCCGTAAGACTTTCCGGGAGCTACGATGTCGAGGACGACTTGAGCGTTGTCGTCAACCACTACGGCGATATAGGAAAGATCATAGAGGCTTGGGAGAGCTCTCATCCCCTCCCGCCGAGGGATCCGAAGATGTACATCACCGTCATACCGGGTAGCGTCTCAGTCGAGGAGAGAAATGCCGAGATTAAGATTACTGTGACAGACTGCAGGGATAGAGCAATTCCTGATGGCTATGCTGGAAAGCAAAAGGTGTTTCTGCAGAAGAATACCGAAAGGGGTGGAATCAGCGATTCAACAGGCATTGTTGCTGGCGGATCACAGCTCACAGGTATCGACAACTATGTTATAAGCTATGTCGGAAAGGGTAGCGTTGCCAAAGCGAAATACAAGCTTACCAAAGGCATAGAGGCTGGAGAAGATAGGTTCGAGGTCATAACCTTTGGAAGGGGTATGAAGAAGGTATCAAAGGTTAAAACGATAAGGATAGATGGTGTAAGACTGAAGGCGATTGCCGAGAAGGATGATATTTCACCAACCCAATCAACCTTTGTTAGGATATCCCTCTACGAAGAATCTGAAGAGGGTGGAACATCTCCTTTGGCTGGGAAGCCCATAAAAATCGGTAGAGTCCAACTGCTCGACGGCAAGCTTATCCCAGTAGGTAGCTTGGATGCATACGGCAACCCGGTAACGGATGAGAATGGCATCGTCAAGCTGAAGTTCATAGCAGGCAAGAAGGAAGGGCTCGTGAAAATACCGGTGAGATACCAGACGGAACTCGGTGAGGTTCGGGATACAGCTCTCATTAAAGTCAGGGAGAGGGAGTTCGTTCTGCTTATATCGCACACCGGAACTTCCGTCTGGAGCATCGCGGGAACCAACACCCACCAGTCTTCCTGCCAAGTTTTATGCTGTCCCGAAAACGACTGTCGCTATTCCACCGCTTCGTACAGCGGTACGAGTAGCGCCAACCGGGTAATCGCCAACTCGTACCANCTCACATCCAAGACCTTCTGGAAACAGGGCACCAACGAGGAAAAAACCACCGCCACTTACACGCGTACAGCCCACATCTCCCTTGAGAGAACTAAAGCTGGAAGCAGTTCGAGATGCGATGAAAGCGGAACCTACAGCAGTTCCTACCAGTACTCGCTCGATGGATCCATCTCATCGCATGTGGTCGATAAATTAAGCAGTATCGTTATAGAACTTAGGAATGGGGATCTGCTGCTGGTTGTAGATCCGATTCAGCGTCCAGTATTCCTGATGGAGGGTTCGCACACCGAGAGCTATTCAAAGTCCTGGCAGAGCTCATGGAGCAGTTCAGATGGTTCAGGTGCGGATAGTGGCGGTTATAGCGGTACCAATAACTGTCAGTACGATGGAGACACCAGCACCGATCCCGAAGACTCTGAGGGTTGCTTTAAAAGATGGTTTGGGGAAAGGTATCTGGCGGACGTTCCCTACTCATGGATGACCCACAAACCCGCTTTGATTTTGAAAAAGATAGGAAAAGACAAGTGGGAGGATATAACCGTGGACTACTCTCTGCAACACACCAGATCGGGGTCTGGATCATCTTCTTACTTCTGCGACGGTGTGGAATCCTATTCCAGCACCTATCAAAGCACGGGAGAATACCATTTGGAGGTAAAGGTGGTGAGGAGATGAGGCTCGTGGTTTTGTACTCCATCCTTGCCGTGATTCTCCTTCTCCAACCCTCTTCAGCGGAGACCATCGAGGTATGTGAGAAATGCGATTTCTCAACGATACAGGATGCCATAAATGCTTCAAAGGAGGGGGACACGATTTTGGTGGCATCTGGAATGTACCGCGAGAACCTGAGAATATCAAAGTCCATCAAAATCGTGGGAAGCGACGGAACGATCCTCGAGCCCAAACTCACAGCATTTCCAACAATAGAAGTGGTATTAGCTCAAAACTTCAGTCTTGAAAACATACAAATCGACAACAGTTCCACAGGTTTGGAGATTGTGCTACTTAACGGATTTAACATCAAGGATTGTTCCTTCAACAACAACCGGCAGGCGGTCACAGTTAGGGAGAGTGCGAATGGGAACTTTGAGAGACTTAAAATTGAAAGGTTCGGTACGGGTGTAAGCATTGAGCTTTCCAAGTTTATCAGTCTCAAATACAGCCTCTTGGAAGATGGAAGTTTGGGGATAGAAGTTCTGGACTCTGAAAAATCAACACTTTCCGATCTGGTTATTAGAGATGCAATCAAGGGGATTGAGCTATTGGATGGAGAGCAAAATTCAGTTGAGAATGTTATGTTTTCAGGAGATGTGTTTGTTTCATCCCTCTCCGAAAGGGGATTTCTGATCTCAGATAGCGTGGCAGAAAGCAGAATATTCAGCAGTGACAGGTCTTTCGGTAGTATGTATGTTTTCAAGGGGCTGAATGTTTCAGGAGATGAGTTTCAGATTTCCATAGCAAAAATCACACTGCCTACGGGGTTCGTTCAACTGAGTGATGTGATAAATGCAACCATCATCCCGAATGTTTACACAAACGGGGGATCAATACACATGGAGGCTACTCTCGGTGATGATGAGATTGAGAACCTATCGAGCTACATCAACCTCTCAACCCTCGCTTTCTACCGCCTGAACAAGGGTAAACTGGAAAGGGTTTCAGATCGCTACAACACCTCCCACCTAAGTTTCATTTCGAACAAAAGTGGANTATACCTCTTAGGAGCAGAAATTATTCAATCTCAGAAAACTCCAACCCCGGTTCCAACCGTAACAAAAACCCCAGTCGNGATAGAACAGTCCAACCAAATTCCCGGTTTCGAGATTGTCACCGGACTCATGTGTATCATAATTGCACTTGCCTTTTCCCTTCGGAGAAGAAGTGAGAAATAGATTCTGCATGTTCGAGTGAATCGACAAATTTACCACCACAAACTTCCAAAAATATTTTATCTCCTTCTAAAAATTTTTATCAGGTGATTACATGGAGTATGATGATGTCGTAAATGCGGTAAAAGATCTGTTTTTCAAAGCTGAAACTCAACTCGGAGAAGATGTAATCGAGGTTATAAAAAAGGCTTACGAGGAGGAGGAAAATGAGGTTGCAAAAAGCAACTTATCCGCCATACTGAGAAATATTGAGTCCGCGAAGAGTCTCGGAGTGCCGATGTGTCAGGACACAGGTGTGCCTATTATCTTCGTTGAACTCGGACGGGAGCTTTGCTTAGATTTTGACTTAAAGGATGCAATAAGTGAGGGGGTTGAGAGAGCGACGAAGGAGGTTCCGTTAAGACCCAATGCGGTTCATCCCTTGACGAGAAAAAATCCCGGAAACAATATCGGACTGCACATTCCCCAAATAAACATCGATCTGGTGGAAGGGGACTCTATTAAAATCACCGTTATGCCCAAGGGTGCGGGTAGTGAGAATGTATCCATGCTTAAGATGTTCTTGCCCTCTCAGATAGATAAAATCCCGAAATTCGTTGTAGAGGTTGTGAAGAACGCCATGGGCAAACCATGTCCGCCCATTTTTCTCGGTATTGGTATTGGTTCAACATTTGATGGTTGTGCGAAGCTTGCGAAAAAAGCACTACTGCGAGATGTCAGAATTATGGATGAATTTGAGCAGGAGATAACCGATACAGCAAACAAGCTCGGAATCGGTCCTATGGGCTTAGGAGGAAGTACAACCGTGCTCGGAACTTTTGTTGAGATTGGATATTGCCACACCGCATCGCTTCCAGTCGCGGTAAATGTTCAATGNTGGGCGAATAGAAGAGCAAGCACAACATTGAGGTGATAGAATGGAATTTCGAATAAANACACCCATAAACAAGGAAGAGATCCTGAGGTTGAAGGTGGGAGATGTGGTTTACATCAGTGGAGAGATATTCACAGCAAGAGATGAGGCACATCTGAGAGCCATAGAATACATGAGTAGGGGAGAGGACTTACCTTTCAGCTTCAACCACGGTGTAGTGTATCATTGCGGTCCTTTAATTAAGAGAGATGGTGATGAGTGGGTTGTTATCTCCGCCGGACCGACCACATCCGCGAGAATGAATTCAATGACTCCAAAAATTCTCGAAAAAGTGGAGGTTATGGCGATTATCGGAAAAGGTGGAATGGACGAGAAGGTTGTAAATGCTCTGAAGGGAAAGGGTGTTTACCTCGCATACACAGGTGGAGCGGGAGCACTTGCAGCACAAAGGATTAAACGAGTGAAGAATTTGATATGGGACGACCTCGGAATGCCAGAAGCGGTATGGGTTTTTGAGGTGGACAAATTCGGACCGCTAATCGTGGGAATAGATTCCCACGGAAACAGCCTTTACCAAACCGTAAAAGAATTGGTAGAAAAAAGATTTAATGAGATTGAGAATGGTACAACCAAGTGATTTTAAACACTTTCCACAATCTTTTTTCTGATTCCATTGATTCCTCCATCGAAGTAAACATCAACGGTATCTGCAACCTCCCAATAGTAATTGAATATGTTCTCAAGCCACCTCACCATGTCTCTTTTCTCCGAGACAAAAAAAGGGGTGAATGTGTCCCCTTTCATCAGCATTATCGCTCCGTATTTCCCGTCAATAATCCCCATCTGTATTGGCAAATCCATGACCCTAAGATCCACATTCTGCCAAACTTTGTTAATCTCCTCCTTGCTCAGCCCAAGTTCTTTCAAAGCTTGAATTTCTGTTTCTATCCTTGGATAGAGCGTATCCTCAGATGAGATTACCCTCTCAAACACACCATTCATTCTTTTCTGAATCATTAGTTTGTAGATCTCCTTGTCCACCACCCTATCGATGTAGAGTCCGCCTTTACGAATACTTCTGATGAACTCCAAAGTAAAGTTTCCCATTGTGGTCAGATCTACAACATCACATTCCGTGAGGTACTTCAAGCCGAATCGCAAATCGGATGGGATTGACAAAAGAAAATCGATCGCAGTGTTGATGTAATCAAAATTTATAAGAGAGTCGAGACACTCTACTGCATCTGCAAGCAATAAACCCGCAGAAGTGAGAGATACCTTATCTCCATCCCTCGTAACCAATCCAGCCTTAGCCAAACTGTTTACTGATCGATATACTGTCGAAACAGGCATTTGTTCTCTCTCTTTTAGCCTTCTCTTCAATTCTGATATTCGATTAACATCATCTTTTAACAATTTAACGATTACAAGACGGTTCGGAAGCGTTGCATCCTTAATCACATCTTTTATGTCTTTTTTCATGTAGCCCTATCTTTTTATTCTCTTGATAAAAATATTTCGATTCTAAAAGATTAAGTTTCATTAATTTATATTAATAATTTCAAATCTCATAATTACCTTATATAATTTCCGTGGCATCTAATCATTTTCATAATCGATCCCCAAAACAATATCTTTTATCTGATCCGGTATTTCCTCGTCCTCGTCAACTCCGAGGGCTCTATCAACCGCGTGCCTTGCACAGTAGCCTGCAACATGGAGGATAGTTTCGTTGTACTCATTATCCTTTTCCATGCTTCCGGTGCACGGGAAAGAGTGGTGTGCCTCAGACACCCTATCCCACAACTCCCGAACATCCTTAAACTCGAATTCTCTCAGCTTTACTCCGATATACCATCCTGCCCCACACGGTTGACTTCTCACAACTCTGAATTCGTTTATCTTCGTATATTCTCCTTTCCTTTCCGCAGTAATATCAAAAACAGGATATCCTACTCCCATCTCATCTATAAACTGGTTGATTGTCGGATGTTCTTCTGACTTCCTTAGCACACAGAAAGGCTTAGGGGCGGAGAACTCAATACCGAGGGTGTCGCATATTTCTTTCAGCTGCTTTGCCAATCCCGCACTGCACCACCGCGGTTCCTCGACGGGAACTATGAACGCTTTAAATCCAACAGACCTTAGCTTCTCTGGAAGTGCTATTAAAATATCAGGATGGAGATTTATGCCTATGGCAATGTCCGCCTTTGGTATCGTTTTCGGAAGGAATTCCTCGGCATTTTCTATGAACTGTGGCATGTTCATAGGGTCGAGCATTCCGAAGCCCGCGATAATGTTCCTCGAAAAGGAGTAGGCGTTCTCTTTGCACTGAACGCACTGATCTATTCCGCATGCTCCAAAGGAGGGGCAGGAGTTAGGATAGTTCATCAGATTTGCTATAAACCGCTCACCAAACTGCCCGTTGTAGAAAACTACAAGCTTTAAACTTGATTTTATCATACTTTTATTTTTGGATTCTTTTCAGATAAGTATTTATCCTAAATTCTTAGGTTTCAAAATTTAATTATTTATTATTATTAATTCTATCGGAAATTATTTTTATTATTAGCCCAACCAAAAATTATGAACTATAAGATTACTCCCATCCCGGTTGGAGTTAGAATCCTCCCGAAATGTGCAATGACTTANAACTTCGATTGCGAAGTGATGATGTACCTTCCTGTTTTCGTATGGTATATTGAAGGAGGGAGTAAGAAGATCCTAATCGATACCGGAACTATGGATCCTTTCAAAACTAACGAGGTCGAAAGAAACCTCGGAAGAACCTACACATTTTTGGAGGCTCTCGACATGTTGAATACATCCCCAGATGAGATAGATCTAATAATCCACACCCACCTGCACAACGACCACTGTGAGAACGATTCTTTTTGCGAAAATGCAGAGATAGTTGTTCAGAAGAAGGAGTACGAATTCATGATGGATCCACACCCCATTGATTTCAGATACGACTCCATGCTTCTCGAGGATGCGATCGAGGATAAAAGAGTAACAGTAATAGATGGCAACGAAGAAATAGAGAAGGGTATTGAACTTATACTAACTCCCGGTCACACGCCCGGGGGCCAATCGGTAGCAATCGACACAAAAGATGGAAAAGCGATAATAACCGGGTTCTGTTGCATAATGGATAACTTCAATCCTCCGCCGAAGGCAAAAAGATTTATGGAAGTCATACCTCCCGGTATCCACACGGATGTAGTTGAAGGCTACAACAGTGTTCTGAGAGTCAAGGAGCTTGCGGATATTGTGTTGCCTTTACACGAACCTTCCCTGGTTGGTAAAAAAATTGGGGAAAGTTAAAGCGTTGGTTAATTACTGGCTTGATTCAAGCCTTTTTTCAACATTCCCTATGTACTTCCTTATTGCGGGGTTCATTTTCAGGACTTCAATAACATCTCTGTAATTTCCCTCATTTATATCTGAAATTCCGAGGCTGTCCATTGCTTTATCCAAGAATGTTTTTGCAAGCGGACCAACTTCCTTCCTCAACTCCTCCAACAACACCTCATATGTGATTGTCATTTCACATCTCCTTCATGGTCTCGCTTGCAATTTCGAGGCTTCTCCTCATACCCTCCATACTTTCCGCAAGAACTCCGATCTCATCATCTCTGCCCCTATGTGGGATTTCCACATTTATTTCTCCCTTTCCTATTCTCTCGGCACTCTTTGCCAGGTCAATCAGCGGGTTGGACACAACAACCGCAACGAGATATGTTGCAATACCCGCTATCACAAGAATTACCACTATTGCTATCGCCAAGTACATGTTAATCTGGGATACCGCCTTCGAGAACGATGCCTTGACGGAGTCCTTTGCGGAGTTAACATATGTTATAATCTCATCGCTTATTGTCTTTCCAGGAAGCTGTTCGGATGCTGTTATGTCCTTGAAATAGGAGTCGAGATACGCTCCCGCTCCAGTCATAATCGGTATCATCTGCCCGGTATCCTCGTCGAGAAGCTCAATACCAACGGGAACATTACAGAGGTACTTCTTCGCGGGACTTCCATAAACCTCTCCGAATGTGTAGTAACCGCAGTTCTGGGTTGCGGTTCCACCTCTTGCAGAGCCTTCAAGAACAGGTCTCAAGTCCGGATACTTATCATACCACTTCAGATCGTGATCCACATGCTTTTTGAAGACCTCTGAACCCAAAGGATGTACCAACAGCCTCCAATCCCTATCTCCAAATACTCCAGCGATCCACACATACTCCTTACCGTACCATGTGTGCTTTCCAAGAGCTTGAATGTCCGGATCACTCGCCAGCTCCTGAATCGTTTTGATGCCTTTGGCTTTAATTAAAGCCCTGAGATATATTGCGTTTTCCTGTGCAATTTTCATAACTGTTTGCTCTCCAGACTTAAATAGGTAGCCCTCCGCTTTATCACCTATGTTCTTCGCAACATCTCCACCAAAGCTGTCTATCGCTTTAAAACTCTCTGCCTGTAGGCTACCAATCAATCCCGGCGTCAGGAAAGCGAAGATGCCTACAGGTACTAAACCACCAAGAATTATTATCAAAACTACCTTTACCGCAATCTTCATATTTCCACCCCAATGATCGATAATCTGAGAATCGAAAAACCATATTAAAACCTTTTGAATTGTAATGATATTAATTATTACAATTATTGTGAGTATAATAACTCAAAAAAGTTGCAGACGGGGAAACTACTCTCCCTCAAACGCATCCTTAACGAGCCTGATCGCACACAACTCACCGCACATGGAGCATGCAGATGAGCTTGACTTTCTTCTGGTCCAAACTTCTCTTGCCTTCTCCGGGTCGATGCTCAAACGAAACTGCTTTTCCCAATCCAAATTTTTTCTTGCCAATGACATTTCGTAGTCCACTCTTCTTGCCCTTTCCCTCTGTCCCTCCTTAACTAAATCCACAGCATGTGCAGCAATTTTAGATGCTATAACACCTTCTCTAACATCATCCACAGTTGGCAGAGCTAAATGCTCAGATGGTGTGACATAACATATAAAGTCCGCCCCATGCATCCCCGCAATTGCAGAGCCTATTGCAGAGGATATATGGTCGTATCCTGCGGAGATGTCTGTCACGAGTGGTCCAAGGAGATACAGCGGTGCATTTTTTGTAACATACTTCATCGCTTTAACAGATGTTTCAATCTCATCAATTGGCACATGCCCCGGTCCTTCAACCATCGCCTGCACTCCCGCCAACCTGCATTTCTCAACAAGTTCCCCGAGAATTATGAACTCCGTAAATTTTACCCTGTCGCTTGCATCCTCGATACACCCGGGTCTGAACGCATCACCGAGGCTTATCGTTATATCGAACTCCTTCAGAAGTTCGATCAAATAGTCGAAATTCTCATAATAGGGGTTCTCCCTCCGGTTGTGGAGCATCCATCCTATGGTTATCGCTCCACCCCTGCTAACAACACCGAGCAGTCGCTTGCTCTTCTTCAACCTTTCCACAGTGTTCCAATTAACCCCAGCATGAATCGTCATAAAATCTACGCCATCCTTGGCTTGTTTTTCAATGACTTTGAAGAAATCGTCCTCATCCATCTCAACAACCTTATCACAGCTTCTTGCAACCTGATATATCGGAACTGTTCCAAAAGGTATCGAGACAGATTTGATGAGTTTTCTTCTAATCTCGTCAAGGTCTCCACCGGTTGACAAGTCCATAACCGCATCCGCACCGTACTTCTCTGCTGTTACAGCTTTCTCGACTTCCTCCTCAATATTGACATAGTCATCTGATGTCCCAACATTTGCATTTATTTTCGTTTTCATCAATCTACCTATGGCTCTCGGGGTGAAATCCTCATCTCTGAGTATATTTCGTGGTACGATTATTTCTCCTTTAGCGATTAGCTTGAGAATCATTTCAGAGTCTATTCCTTCGTAATCAGATATTTCTTTCACCCATTCTGGCTTGATGTCCCTTCTCGCCATTTCCATTATGGTTTCCATTGAAGGAACTTATCACTGTTTGTTGATAAAACCTTTGTTGTTCTCATGGTGAAGATGAAAGCCTTCGAAAACCTAATAAATTCATTAAATTTTTTCAATTCATGGAATCAAAAACCTTGAGTGAAAAAATATTCTCAGAAAAAGCAGGTAAGAGTGTGAAGGCTGGTGACTTTGTATTCGCGGAAATAGACAAAGCCATGATTCATGACATAACAGGCCCTCTTGCGGTGAAGGTTTTTAACGAGATTACAAATCAAGGAAAAGTTTGGGACGCTAAGAAGATTGTTATAGCCTTCGATCATCAAGTCCCCGCTGATAGCATAAACGCTGCCGAGAACCACAAACTACTCAGAAAATTTGCGGAAGAGCAGGGGATTCTGAACTATGATGTTTATGAGGGTATAGCCCATCAACTCATGGTTGAAAAAGGTCATGTCTTACCGGGAATGCTTGTTGTTGGAGCGGATAGTCATACATGTATGTATGGAGCTCTATCAGCCTTTGCTACCGGAATTGGATCAACAGATATGGGATCCGTATTCGCTCTCGGAAAGCTATGGTTTAAGGTTCCAGAAACCATAAGATTTGAACTAACCGGAAAGCTGAAAAGAGGTGTTTACAGCAAAGATGTTATTTTGAAGCTTATAGGAATGGTCGGGGCTGACGGAGCTAACTACAAGGCATGTGAGTTCGGAGGAGATGGGGTTGCAAGAATGAGTATGTCCGAGAGGTTCACGATGACGAATATGGCAATCGAGATGGGTGGCAAAACGGGGATAATGGAGCTGGATAAGGTTACCGAGAGATATATAAAAGATATACACGAGGATTATGAGATTCCAGATTGGGTTTACAGCGATGAATCTGCAAATTACAGCCAAAAAATCGAGTTAGATCTCTCAGAGCTTGAACCTCAAGTTGCAAAACCCCACAGAGTTGACAATGTTGTTAGCGTAGAAGAGGTTGAAGGGACAAAAGTGGATCAGGTTTTCATAGGCTCGTGCACCAACGGCAGATATGATGATCTCAGAATCTCCGCCCAGATACTGGAAGGAGAGAGCGTGGCAAAAGGAACAAGATTAATCGTCATCCCCGCTACCCGAAGCATATACAGAAAAGCTTTGAATGAGGGTTTGATAGATATATTCGTGTCCGCTGGAGCGATAGTTGAGTTTCCCTCATGCGGACCGTGTATGGGTGGTAGCTTTGGATTGATTGGTTCGAACGAGGTTAGCGTTTCCACATCAAACAGGAACTTCGTAGGAAGACAGGGTAGTCCTGAAGGTAAGATTTACCTTGCTTCACCCGCAACAGCATCCGCAACAGCGATTTACGGTGAGATAACAGATCCCAGAAAGGTTCTTTAATTATTAAAATGATTTTTCATTTAAAATTCTATTGCNGATTTATCCCATAGTGAGAATCTAAAACTTTAACTTTATATTTCTTATAGAGTGAGAAACCCCATATTTCCTATGGAATAATAGGAAAGAAAAAGTTATATATTTGATGGTAATCGTAAGCTTGATGTTAGAAGTTAGACTTCCGAGAGACATCGCATTCATGGTTCGAAACAGACTATTATTCAGGAAAATACCCTACAAGGAAATAGCTATTGATAAAATTGGGCTTGATCCAGAGTATGCAGAGGTTGTCGAGAAAATCATTGAAGAAGTAAGGGAACTTAAAAAAAGTTTGGATAACTAAGCAAAACTTTTCGAAAAGAATTTAAGCTACTTTTCTTCATCTTTTTTAAGGAGGGATGCCTATGGATTTTGGACTGACCCAAGAGCAGACAGACATTCAAAGAGCTGCGAGAGAGTTTGCTGTTAAGGAATTTACCAAGGAGAGAGCTGAAATTGCAGATGAAAAGGAGGAATTTCCGTTTGAAGTTTGGAGGAAGGCATGTGAGCTCGGATTTATCGGGATACACTTCCCTGAAGAGTATGGTGGAGCTGGAATGGGTATTTTCGAGAACATTCTCGTAGTAGAAGAGTTCTGCAGAGCGGACAGCACAATCGGAAGTGCTATAATTCTGTCAGACTTCTCATCCGAGGTCATTATGAGATTCGGTAGTGAGGATCAGAAAAAAGAGGTGCTACCAAAGGTTGCGGGAGGAAAAGCAATTACCGCGGGATGCTATACTGAGCCCGAAGCAGGAAGTGACCTGACAGCGATCAGAACGAAGGCGGAGAAAGACGGTGACGAGTACATCCTTAACGGAACGAAGACATTTATAACCAACGGAACCATCGCGGACTACTACATAGTCTTAGCGGTCACCGACCCAAATGCACAACCGAAGTACAGAGGTTTCTCAACATTCCTCGTTAGAAAGGATGCGGAAGGACTGTCAACCAACAAGATTGGAAAGAAGATGGGAATAAGAAGCTCCCCTACCGCAGAGGTTATTTTCAAAAATGTTAGAGTGAGTGAAGATGACCTGATCGGCGAGCTAAATCGTGGCTTCTATCAGGTTCTTGAATTCTTCGATGAGAGCAGGATAGAGATTGCTGCTCAAGCACTTGGAATTGCTCAGGGGGCATTTGATAGAACGGTTGAGTATGTAAAACAGAGAAAACAATTCAACCAGCCGATTGCTTCGTTTCAAGCTCTTCAACACAGGCTTGCAGACATGAGAACCCAACTCGAGTGTGCAAGACTCTTAATCTACAAGTCCGCATGGAACTACGATCAGGGAAGAATAGATCCGGGTTTGACTTCTATGGCAAAGTACTATGCAGGAAAACTCGCTGTTAAGATTTGTGATGAAGCTATACAGATGCATGGAGGTTATGGCTACATAGGAGAATACGATGTTGAGAGATTTTACAGAGATGCAAAAATTACTGAAATATATGAGGGNACGAAAGAGGTTCAGCTTAATACAATAGCAAAAGACTTACTTGGGAAGTTCAAGTAATCCAANAAGAGAATTTTTTATAATCTGTGCTTTTTTACTTTTTTTCATTATGATGATGTGACAAAATTTTTCGAAANTTTTTTATCTTAAAACTTGTCACTGTGAAAAAGCAGTGGGTGGGGGATAGTCCGTGGACGAAGGATTCAAGAGAGATCTAAAAAGATTGATGGATTACATAAGCTCCAAAGACATAATAAACTCATGGAAGTTATGGAGAAAGATTAACTTCAGACTGAAGCTCAGAATCTATGAATTTCTGAAGAGCAGGCGTTACTTCGACTACTACCTAACCTCGGAGGAGGAGACGAAGAAGATTGTTGAGGTTCTGAAACGCTATCTGAGTGACCCCTACTGCGATGCAATAACGGATGAAGCTTTAAAAACGATGAACCTCTTGGAGAACATAGAAGAGTTAATCCCGAGAAAAATGAAACCCGTACTAAGGGAGCTAATTTATGATTTCCAGAATTTAAAGAGGAGGGTTACATTCGACGATATTCTGCAAATCGAGACCGTTTCATCGAAAATCTGATATCTTCGTTTTTCCAAAAATTAATGATGCTAACCTCTATGGAGAATCTTATCCCGTGGAGGATCGTTAGAAGATGGGAGTGCAAGCACTGTGGAATGTGTTGCTCCGAACTCGATGTTCCTCTTACAGAAAAAGATGAGCTTTTGCTTAAGGAGTTCTGGAATATATCTTGGAAGTCTAAACTCGGCGTTTACCTCAAAAAAAGAGATGGAAAATGCATTTTTTATGACGGAGGGTGCAAAATATATTCGATCAGACCCATTGCATGCAGAAAATACCCATTCTATCTCAGAGAGAAGGGTTGCGAGCTATCAGAATATGGTATAAACGGTAAGAAGGTCCATGTGTTTCTCGATAAGTTCTGCTCTGGAATCGGATGCGGTAAGGATGTTCAGTCAGAGATAGAGAGGGTTATCTCCGAACTAAAGGCGATATCAAGCGAAAAAATTATGAGCTGGTTATAAATTTTTTGAATCATGAGGATAGTGGTTTATAGAAACAACCCTGCTGGGCAGAGGTGCAACATTTTGGCAGAGAATTTGCTTAATGCTGTTGCTGAGATCGTTGATGAGTTCAATAATCTGGAGATAGGCTTGGTGTACGTGGAAGAAGGTGATGAAATCGTTGCTCCCGCTTTAAAAATAGATGAGGAGTTGTTGGGAGAGAACATATCTATGGATGAGTTAATGGAGAGATTTTCAACCGAAAATTTAGTTGAATTGCTCAAAGAGAGAGCAAAATAACAAAAGTTCTTTTTTCAAAATTTTAATCAAGTAGGATGATTAAAAATCAAAAATCAAAAATCTTAAATCCCCCTCCCCAAACTTTTATGATAAACAATGGTGATAACCATGGAGGGCAAGGACATTAAGGAGAAAAGGAAGGAATGGGAGGAAAAATGTCTCGAACCATTTTTGAGAAAAGGTGGTGAGAGAGAAGAGAAATTTGAAAACCTATCTTGGATTGAGATTAACAGAATTTATGATCCCTCTGATATTGAACATCTTGATTTTGAAAAGGATATTGGATATCCGGGAGAGTTTCCGTTCACAAGGGGTGTATACCCAACAATGTACAGAGGTAGACTATGGACGATGAGGCAATTCTCAGGCTTCGGTACCGCTGAAGATACAAACCAAAGGTGGAAACTGCTTTTAAAGGAGGGGCAAACAGGACTTAGTACCGCCTTCGACTTTCCAACCTTGATGGGTTTGGATAGTGATGATCCGCTTTCCGATGGGGAGGTTGGAAAAGTTGGAGTCGCAATAGACACACTGAAGGACTTCGAGATTCTTTTCGACGGAATTCCGCTTGACAGAGTTTCCACATCGTTCACGATCAATCCGCCCGCGGGAATCATACTCGCGATGTACACAGCCATTGGAGATGCTCAAGGCGTTCCAAGAGATCAGCTAAGAGGAACTATTCAAAACGACATGCTTAAGGAATTTCACGCCCAAAACACACTCGTTCTACCACCAGAGCCATCCGTTAAGATAATAACCGACATATTCGAATGGGGTGTAGAGAATGTACCGAAATTCAACCTGATAAGCATAAGTGGCTACCACATAAGGGAGGCTGGTTCAACTGCGGTTCAGGAGCTTGCCTTTACAATTGCAGATGGCATGGCTTATGTTGAGGCTGCAATAGAGAGNGGAATCGACATAGACAAATTAGCCCCGCAACTAAGCTTCTTCTTCAACTCCCACAACGATTTCTTCGAGGAGATAGCGAAGTTCAGAGCTGCGAGAAGAATGTGGGGTAAGATCATGCGAGATGAGTACGGAGCGAAGAATCCAAGATCTTGGTGGCTGAAATTTCACACACAGACCGCAGGATGTTCTCTAACAGCTCAGCAACCCCTAAACAACATAGTCCGAACCACGATACAGGCAATGGCAGCGGTGCTTGGAGGGACTCAAAGCCTACACACGAACAGCTTTGATGAGGCTTGGGCTTTGCCGAGTGAGGAAGCGGTAAGAGTTGCTCTGAGAACCCAGCAGATCATAGCTTACGAGAGTGGAATTCCAAACACAATAGATCCCCTTGCTGGAAGCTACTATGTTGAATGGCTCACGGATAAGATGGAGAAACTCGCATGGGACTACATCGAGAGGATAAGGAAGATGGGAGAAGGAAGTATGCTGAGAGGTGTTCTTGCGGGAATCGAGAACGGGTTCTTCGTAAAGGAGATAACGAATGCCTCTGCAAAATTCCAGAGAGAGGTTGAAGAGGGTAAAAGAACCATCGTAGGTGTGAACAAGTTCACAATCGAGGAGAAACTGAAAATACCCATCCTGAAAGTCGATCCAGAAGTCCAAAGAAGACAGATCGAAAGGCTGAGAAAGATAAGGAAGGAGAGAGATGAAGTGAGCGTAAAAGAGGCTTTAGACTGGTTGAGGAGCAGTGCTGAGAACAATGAGAATGTTATGCCTGCTATCCTCTCCGCGGTAAAGGCTTACGCGAGTGTTGGAGAGATAATGGGTGTGCTGAAAGAGGTTTACGGCACATACAAGAAACCAATAATCATCTGAGGTGGTTCCCATGGAGAAGAAGATCAGAGTTCTCGTCGCAAAGGTAGGGCTTGATGGGCACGACAGAGGTGCAAAGGTTGTAGCGAGATTCCTGAGAGATGCGGGATTCGAGGTTATTTACACCGGATTGCACAGAACCCCACAGGAGGTGGCTATGGCTGCCGTCGAAGAGGATGTCGATGTTGTTGGGATAAGCCTGCACAGCGGTGCGCATCTTACACTGGTGCCAAAGGTTTTGAACTACATAAGAGAGTACGGCGGAAATCCGGATGAACTCGTAGTCCTCGTTGGAGGAATAGTTCCTGAAGATGAGTTCGATGAGCTTAAAGCAAAGGGAGTGGACGGAATATTCATTCCCGGAACCCCTATTTCTGAAATAGTAGACTTCATAAACGAGAAAGTGAAGGAGAAAAGGAGCAAGTAAATATGTCAGGTTCGTGATTAAAATGCAAATTGATGAAATAGTAGAAGGTATTTTTTCCAAGAACAAGAGATATCTTGCAAGAGCGATAACCTATGTCGAGAACGAGTACCCTGAGGGAAAGGAGGTTCTTAAGAGGATATACCCAAAAACGGGTAAAGCTCATGTTGTGGGCATAACAGGATTTCCGGGTGTTGGAAAGAGCACAATAGTGAGCAAACTCACCCAAGAATTCAGAAAAAGAGGAAAAACCGTAGGCATCATAGCCATAGACCCGGGATCTCCGTTTACGGGTGGAGCTTTACTCGGAGACAGACTTAGAATGGATGGTCTCGACACGAATAGAAACCTCTGGATAGACCCNGGAGTATTCTTCAGGAGCATGAGTTCAAGAGGGCGAGCTGGTGGTCTCTCAGCAAAAACGGGAGATGCTATAAGACTGATGGATGCCTTTGGATTCGATATAATACTCGTGGAGACCGTTGGTGCGGGACAGAGCGAGGTTGATATCATAGAGGTCGCAGACACATCGATAGTTGCACTGATGCCGGAAATGGGAGACGACATCCAAATTAACAAAGCGGGAATCCTTGAAATAGGTGACATATATGTGGTTAACAAAGCGGACCTCGGAGGAGCAGACAAAACAGAGAGGTGGATCAAAGCGATGCTGATGATGGATGAGGAGGCAGTTCAAATATTATCTCAAACAACCCATGCACACGAGCTTGAGGTTCAAAGTGGGGAAATTTTTGAGAAGATCAAGAGATCTGGCTGGAAACCACCGGTCATTAAAACCGTTGCAGAGAAAGGTGAAGGGATTTCTGAGCTTGCAAACGCAATAGAGAACCATTTCAAATATTTAAAAGACTCTGGAAGACTTTTGGAGACGAGAAAGAAGAGGTTGAGCAGAGAGATGTTGGAGATCCTCGTCGATGAAATAAAGGCATATCTGAAGAGCAGTAAGGTTGACTTTGAAAGAATCGTCGAGAAAGTTGCTAAGAATGACTTGGATCCGCATACAGCTGTTGAAGAGCTTTTAAAAGATATCTTGAAGAATTAGGTGAGATATTGAGTGGGGATCTGAGTAGATACTCAAATAAAGATGTTAGAAAAACCCATCTTCTAGACAGAACGCTCGTGGATAAGGACTCGGAACTTATCGAGGGTCTCGGAATTCTTGATGAGGCTAACGCATTCATAGGACTTGCAAGAGTTTTTTCGAAAAATGAAATGGTTAGAGAGTATCTCCAAAAAGTCCAAAGAGTGATTTTCAAAGCGGGACTTGAATTCGTATCGGATACTAAGCTTGAAGAAGAGGACTATTTGGACATCTTGAGGATGATTCAGGACTTCGAGAGAGCTGTAAAAAAACCTAAGGGATTCGTCTTACTCGAAAAGAACGAGAGTGGGGCGATGCTGAGCGTAGCGAGGGCTGTCGTCAGAAGAGCTGAGAGGGGTGCAGTGAGATTGCAAAAAGCTGGAAAGGTGTCTTTAACGCTGGTGGAATGGTTAAACAAGCTTAGCTACCTCCTTTACCTCATGAACCTCAAAGAGATCGAGGAAGAGTACAGCTACATAGAGTTTGAAGGGCTTGAGAAGTGAGAAGATGGAAGACAAATGGAAGGAGTACAGTAAATCACTCGAGAAAAGCAGGGAATACCATAAGAGATACCACTTAGCAGTCTCCAATCCGCTCAGACGGAAGATTCTAAAACTAATTTCCGAGGGGAAAAAAGAAGGGGAGATCCGAGACGAATTAAACCTGAGTGAGAGGGAGCTTGAGTTTCATCTCAAATTTTTGGAGCACGGATTCTGCATCGAGAGAGATGGGGACAATATACAGCTAACAAAAGAGGGGGAAATAATTTTTTATGTAGATGATACAAAATAGATTCAGGTGTTTTCATGATTACTGCGATTGGTCAACTCAGAATCCTTCCCGACAGAAGAGTGAACTTAATGAAAGCATTAAGCTTAATCAAAAGAGCCCTACAAGTCAATTCAAAGATCGTAGTTCTTCCAGAGCTATTTAACACGGGTTTTTATCCTGAGAGCTACGAGGAGGTGGAGAGAAGAATAGAGGATGAACTGGACTTCATCCTAAAGCTTTCAGAGAGGAAGGATATCGTTATTATAGGTACCGTTGCCGAAAAAGAAAGAGATATGCTGTATAATACCGCAGTAGTGATATACAGGGGAGAAATCTTGGAAAAGTACAGAAAAACGCACCTCTTCCCGCTAAACGAGGAGAGAATTTACTTCCAGCAAGGAGATGAGCTTAAAGTCGTTGAGACCCCTTATGGAAAGGTCGGACTGATGATTTGCTACGAGCTTAGATTTCCAGAAATCGCAAGATACCTGACAAAAAAAGGTGCAGAAATACTTGCAATTCCAGCAGAGTTCCCTGCAGAGAGAATAAACCACTGGAAGGTTCTCCTGAGAGCGAGAGCTATAGAGAACCAATGTTATGTTCTCGGAGCCAATTGCGCTGAAGGTGAGGACAAATATCCCGGGAGCTCAATGATTGTGGATCCATGGGGAAATGTCTTAGTTGAAGCTGGAGATAGGCAAGAGGTCATAATGGCTGATATAGACATATCCGATGTTGGAAAAATTAGAAAAGAGTATCCATTTCTGAAGGATTTTAGGAGAGAGCTTTTCAAAGATGTTTTTATATTCGAGGATTGAGAGCAAAAATTATTTATTTTTTGCATATTAAAGAGAGATTATGAAGGTTGTTTTCGACGAGAGATTTTTTGAGGTTTATACTTCTGATCCCGCATCTTCAGCAGGTAGAATGGAATCTATATTAATGGAAATCCAAGATTACGAGTTTGTCAAGCCAGATACTGCTACAGAAGAGGATGTGCTTCTCGTACACACACAATCCCATCTCGACTTCGTTAAGAGTATGCAAAAAGTTTACGAGATGGCAATACTGGCTGTAGGTGGTGCCATAAAGGCTGGACAAATTGCATTTGAGAGACCAGCTTTCGCCCTCATACGACCACCGGGACACCACGCAAGTCCGGAGAGTTCATGGGGATTTTGCTACTTCAACAACATAGCAATAGCTGTCAGAAAGCTTCAAAATGATGGTGGGATTGAAAGAGTGGTAGTAGTTGATTTTGATTTGCACTACGGAGATGGTACCGCAAACACATTCCAAAATGATGAGTCGGTAAAGTACTTCCATATGCCCGGTGGAGAGATCTCAAAACTGGAAGAGTTCTTGGAGAGAGAAAACTACGATATTATTGCAGTCTCCGCTGGATTCGACAAACATATAGACGACTGGGGTAGCTACCTTGAAACCGAAGACTACACTGAAATCGGAAAAATAATCAAAAGATGCGCCAAAGAATACTGTAACGGAAGGCGATTTGCTGTTCTCGAAGGAGGTTACAACACATCCGTACTGGGAAAAAATGTTAGAGCGTTTCTAAAAGGATTTGAATAGATACGAACTGCTTAGATCTACTCGTAATGTTTCCTCAGGAACTTTCTAATTTCTTCAGATTCGAGCCAGCCCCTATCAAGTCGATTTATTAGTTCCTCTATTTTCTTGCCAGATTTAAGGATGGTTTCTCTCACATATTCGTTGTCAACCATAAGCTCGGTTATCCCAGTTATAATAGCAAGAGGGTTTCTTATCTGGTCGAGAAGGATGGCAAAGGTTTCTATATTTTTATCAAGCTGTCTGAATAAAAGTTCTCTCTGTCTCTCAATCTCCCTTGCATTTATTGCAAATGCCAGATCATCCATTAATGTTTCGAAGATCTCTATTTCCTCTGCGGAGAGTTCCCTCTCCGAGTGAATGTCTGCAAAGCCTATAACTTTCGAATTTACCTTCATAGGAATCACATAGCAGTTAAACTCTCTTTTATCGAATGGGCAGATCTTCTTTCTTTCCTCTTTCAGTACTTTCAAGGTCTCTTTGCTCTCCAATGCTTTTATATGGCAATTTTCCATGTCCATCTCCGTCGGATGGGGTTTTAACTCAATCCCTCCGAACCCCTTCTCCACCAATCTTCCATCCTTAATGAGTGCGATCCAAATGGAGAAATCCCTTCCAAGTCCAGAGAGCTCCTTGCAAGTTCTCTCCAGTAGCAGAGATTCGTCTTTTTCCCTCGCTATAAACCTGTTTATCCTGTTTATGGTTCTCAAAAGATTTTGCAGATTTACGAAATCCGTTATTTCGTTCGCTATAACGATACAATAGTCCCTTTCAGCGAGTTTTACCGGAATAAATGTGTTTCTAAAGACTCTTCCCTTCCTCTCATCCTCAAAAGTCACTATATTTCCCTTCAAGGCTGTTTTGATGTGTCTCATTCTCAAATCAGCCACATCCTTCTCGAGGATGTCGTAAATGTTCCTTCCTGCTGGATCGAGTCCAAGACTCTTTTTCATGGCTGGATTTGCAGTTACGAAATTTCCTTCAGCATCAATTATCGCTATAAGGTTTGGAGTATTGTCAAAAATCTTTCTGAACCTCTCTTCACTCTCCATCAAGTTCTTTTCGAACATCCTCCTCTCTTCCTCAAGATCGATTGAGTACAGTGCAAAGGATATGTCTCCCGCAACTTCCCTGAAGAGATCTTGCTCCTCAACCTCATGAGCGAATTTTTCTGGAAGGGCTATACACAGCACGCCGTAAAGATTTTCTCTGTACTCGAGCTTGCAAGCAAACCTTTTTTCATCTTCTTTGAAAAGGATGCAATCAAAACACTCTGAATTTAAAACTGCAAAATCCTTTTCAAGAGCGATTTTGACGCACGGTAGGCTAAAGAAGTCTATTCTCTGAATTTCGTCGATTTTATCCTCCATTCCCCCATGGTATAGCGTTCCATCCGTAAGTAAAATGAATGCTCTTGAGTAAACCTCCGCAAGTGTCTTGCAAGCCCTCTCAAGCAACCTATTACGATCCCTCTCCCTCGTTATAAGCTGATTTACATTCCTAATGGATTTTAAAACGAGGCTTAGATGCTTTATCTTGTTCTCAGCTACCTTTCTATCAGTTATGTTCCTTGCAATTCCTTCTACCTCACCAGTTACCGAGAGCCACTCGATTATCTCAAACCAAATTATCCTCCCATCCCTTGCTACCCCTCTAAATTCCATTTTACTCGTTTCACCCTTCTTTACTCTTTGAAAGAACTCTCGTAATTTCGGCAGATCTTCCTCATATGCTATCATTTTCGAAGTTCTTCCCTTCAATTCATCTGGACTATATCCAAGTAATTCTGCAAATTTTGGATTTAAATCAATAAATCTACCCCTGTCGTCAAGAATGAAGAAGAGATCCTCAGCTTGTCTGAAGAATCTCTCAAATCTTTCCATTTTAATAAGGTGATCTTCATTCATTCTTACCACCCCAAAAGAACAAGATTTTATTAGCTATTGATGTTTTTAAGTTTTTCTTATTTAATAATAATTAATCAAATTAATTGTTCTTCGTCACAAGCAAAACACCAGCAATGACCATTATCGCCCCAACAAAAAAATAAAAATTCATCTCTTCTCCAAGAAGCAGAGATCCAGCTAATATGGATACGACCGGAATAGCTTGAAGATAAACTGATGCTTTCGAGGCAGTCATCTTATCGAGGACATAATACCACCCCATATACCCAACAACAGTTGAAAATATCCCGAGAAATACAACAGATAGCCATGTTGTTCCTGAAGCGTATGGAATGCCCCTTACGAACAACACCAAAGGTATCGTAGCAAAGATAATGCTGTATGATGTAAGAATGAGTGGATCGTATCTCCTAAAGAGAGACTTGCCGTAAATCGTGTAGAATGTTGCAGAAATCGAAGAGATGAACACCACAAAAACCCCCCATAGCTCGGAGAAACCTACTTCCTCGGAGCCAAATATTATCACAAAAACACCAAAAAGGGCGAGAACCGATCCTACGGTTTTCCTCAGAGTTATTCTCTCTTTAAGGAATAGAATGGATGCTACGAATATGAACACGGGAGCGGTTGATATAATCAAACTTGCCAAGCCGGAGGTTATGTATATCTCCCCATAATTCAAGCAAACATGATATGCGGTGATGCCCACAACACCAAGCAAAAACATTGGTCGCAAATCCTCTTTACTCAGATATGCCCGCCTCTTTACAATGTAGATAGCAAAAAACACATCCGCAATTAAAAACCTATAAAAGGTCAGTTCAAAAGGATTCAACTCCTCAACAGCAATTTTTATACCCGTGAACGCCAAGCCCCAGAACAATATCGTCAGGAAAAGTACAATGTATGTTCGCATTTNGGGAAATGATGAAATAAGAAATAATAATTTTACCNTTGCGAAAAAGAATGATTAATCTTTAACATTTTTGAGAAGCTTCCAAAAAATTTATATGGTTTATGAGAAACATCTCAATACTGAGATGTTGTCGATACTCAAGCAGTTGGCGCTGATGGAAGCACATAAGAGGGTTGTGAAGATTAGTTCAAAGGAGCTCGCAGACAAAATAGATCAAAGCTTTCAAACTGCTGCAAGAAAACTGAAAGAACTCGAAGAGAACGGATACATACTTAGAACTCTGGAGAAGGATGGACAGTACATAGTGATAACGGAAGAGGGAGAAAAGGTGTTATACAGAGAGTACTTGGACTACAAAAAGATTTTTGAGGGTGTTGAGGAGATTTTCATCAGAGGAAAGGTTTTCAGTGGTGTTGGAGAGGGGAGGTACTATGTCTCCCTCGAAGGGTACAGAAGACAATTCAAAGAGAGACTCGGCTTCGATCCCTATCCGGGCACACTAAACCTAAGGCTACCCAAGGAGCAGGCATACCTCAGAAGGAGGATTGACGAGGAAGAAGGAATTATAATCAATGGATTCGTAACCGAAGACAGAACATTTGGCGAGGTAAAAGCATTTAAGTGTAGAATTGGAGACTACGAGGGAGCGGTTGTTTTACCTCAGAGAACGCACTACCCAAAAGATGTTCTCGAGGTGATCTCTCCCGTAAAACTTAGAGAGAAATTAAAGCTTGAAAACGGAGATTTTATTGAGGTGGAGGTGTTTCTATGATTGACGAGGCTTTAAAGGCTTTTAGAAAGGGTGAACCCGTGCTTCTGTACGATTTCGACCACAGAGAGGGGGAAACAGATATCGCCATTCCCGCAATAAATGTTACTCCCCAAGATGTTGCGATGATGAGGATTGATGGTGGTGGGCTTATCTGCGTTGCAATTCACCCAATAGCAGGCGATAAGCTCGGCATCCCATTCATGCAGGAAATACTGATCTCTGCAAGCGAGAAGTACCCTGAATTACTGCCATTAAGCAGGGGTAACGACATAAAGTACGACTCGAGGTCCTCGTTTGCAATATGGGTAAACCACAGAGATACTTTCACAGGCATCACGGACAACGACAGGTCTCTTACGATTAGAAGGCTCGGGGAAGTTGTGGACATGGTAATGACGAACGGAGATTTTGAGCTTTCGTCAGAATTCAGATCCCCGGGACATGTGGCTATTTTAAAAGCGGCTGTAAACCTAACATACGATAGAGTTGGTCAAACAGAGCTTAGCGTTGCTTTAGCAGAGATGGCTGGAACCTCCCCCGCAGTAGCAATATGCGAGATGCTGGATGCAGAGACAGGAAAAGCCCTACCAAAAGAGAAAGCCATTAAATACGCTGAGGAGAAAGGAATACCGTTTGTAGAGGGCAAGGAGATTGTTGAGCACTACCGAGACTTTAAGGAAGTGAAAGTTAAGCTTTTTATTTGATTCTTATTAAATATATTGCTTCCTCTACATTAATCAAACACTCCGTATTCCCACCAAGGTCTAAATTACTTCCGAAATGAGTTCAGCCAACTCAGTCTTGGATTTGATTCTCATATTCCCACCCACATCCCCAATATCAAAGTCTATACCCATCAACATCTCATTCAACACTCTTCTTCCAGCATCCCCATCAAACGAGTCGAGCAATATCCCGGATATACCACTGATGAATTTCCTGACAGTTTCATCATCCATTTCGTAATAACAAACATCCATCAAATACTCTGCAAGTTCTGGGGGGGCTCTAAAAACATCCCCCATTTCAACTCCCCACTTGGAGAACTGCCTAACCTTTATGGCAAAACCGAGTTTTTCAAGCTCTTCGAACAGCTCCAACGCACTATCATATATTACTACCGATGTAAGAAATCTGGAGATCAGCTGTTCCGGATCCTGCACATCACTCAATTCCTTAAGAGGGAAATTTCCCATCAANTGCAGTTTTGAAAGGATCGTTTTCACAGAATCTTCATTAAAAGGCTCGTATACTGGCTCCCTTATTGGCAAGCTCATCTCTCCCTTTCTATAAGTGCCTAGAGCTATGTAAAATACCTTCCTTCTGCCTATTCTGTCAACAACTTTCTCCACCTCTCTTTCGCAATTTTTAAGTTTGTGTTCGAAAACACTTCTCGCTATCTCTCTCCCATTATCGTTCAAGTAGTTCATCCTAACCTTCGGATGCTTCGTTTTCGGATGAGAGTATGCATAACCCATATTCTTTACTTCTTCTAACATTGGTATGTCCGGCTCGAGTTCAAGCCTTGTTCTCGTATCCTTGGTGTGAATGAAAACCTCTGGAAACTCCCTATAGGTATAAAGAAGATACATTGAATTCAAGATCGCTATCCCTTCCCTTGCATCCCTGAAGGTCGACAGAAATCTCTCGGAGACATCATACCCTAAGATCTCATCAGTCCCTATGTTGAATCCGAAGTTCTCTTTGAAATACTCTACGAACTCCTGAGGTTTGCAGAAGATGATTTTTCCCTTCTCATCCCATTCCCTTCGGCAAATTATAAAGTTCAGTTTTTGAGGATGGAATCTAAGTCTTCTTACACCAATCTCAGGATTTTTCCTGCAAACCGTTGCAGAAAATGATTTTTCTCCTCTCCTGCCGGTTACAACCTCCCCATACGGTGTGTAGATTCTCTTCGTTCTGAGTTTTGCCAGTTTAAATGTAAGAAGGATTTTGAATGAGTCCATTGAAGTTAGAAACCGTAAGGGGTTTTAAAATTGTTTTGTATCAATGGAAATCATTCTGGATTGCTCGAATATTCTATCACTATTGTTTATACTATTTTCCTAAATTTAGGATAATGTTTCACTTAGATGTGCATTGAAAAAATATATTTCAACTATTNAAGGTCGGAAAGCTTGATTTACTATTTATCTCCNCAATCCAAACACGAACTTAATTTTTTTACATTTACCAAAAAAGTTAAATAATACTCTCAAGAGTCTAACTAAAAATTTCTTAAGGGGGTGGTTTAGATGGTGGATGCAAATATCCCTGCAGAGCTGAGTGCTCTGCCATTAGAGAGCCTAATAGGAAAGCCTCTTGAGGCGGCGGTCAGAGCTCAGGCGTATGCAGCCATGACAACCGCACGATTTATACAAGAGGTTGGGCTGGACGATAATGGAAATGTGAAAAATGTTACATTCAAATACAACAGGAGAGCCATAGACCCAGATAAGGGAGATTTGAGGGATGAAGCTACGACACTCGAAGCTCCCCTCCTGACGATACTGCCGGTACCGTTTATAAGGATTAAGGACATGACAATACACTTCAACTTTACAATAAAAACCACTGCTTACGACCAGAGCCAGCACGACTTCTCAACAAAGCTTACAGCAAAAGCGGGATGGGGTTGGGGAAGTGTAAATGTAAACGCATCTTACGGCTTCAAAAAAGAGAGCAGATCTCAAGTGGACAGAAGTGCCGAGCTTGATATAGTTGTCAATGCGGTTCAGGATGAGATGCCTGAGGGGCTCAGAACAGTCCTCAACATACTTAAAGAGAACATTTCACCTCCCGCAACATCCGGTGGTTCAACCGGTGGTGGAACTACATCGGGTTGAGGTGTAAATGGCAACCCATAGCGGTGTTGCATTACTGTTGGAGCAGATAATTGCTACCCCGCTCAGAGCAATCATAGATGCTCAGAGTGAGTCCGCAAAAGCGACAGTAGAGTTCTTAATGAGCCTGATGAGGGAAGAAGAAGGAGAGACTGTCCCTGAAACCATAACAATTCAGTACGAACAGCTAATTCAGAATGTTGAGACGAGAAAGTTGGAAAGGGAGAAGCAAAAACTGATAATTCCGCTTCTCACGCTCGTACCCATACCCTATATGAGCATTGATGAGGCGGAGATTGAATTCGATACAAAGATTGTTGCGACAAAACCAGCAGAAGGGAAAGCTGTCCCCATCTACGCTGTTTACACCAGTAAAGCAACCCCGGGTGTTGATTTTAGAGGGGAACTGCACATAAAAATAACCGCGAGAAGGGCAGATATCCCCGAAGGAATGGCAAAAATGATTACAGCACTTAGCAACCCGTTGGTAACCGCAGGTGAGAAGTAGTGTTCAGAAAGAAAAAGGAGTCCAAGACAGATAGAGAGAGAATAAAAATTCCGGATGTTCACGAACTCGTCTCCAATGCGAAACAAAGTGAGGAAAAAAAGGAGGATTCTTCCTCAATTTCTTTGAAAAACTTCACTGCAAGTATTGCTCTTGCGGTTCTAAATGCCAAGGTAATAGCGGACTCCCACGCCATGAAAGTCAAAAAAGATGTGTACGAGAGAGACGAGCTAATGAGGCATCTGCCAATTACAACATTTGACTTGTCAGAGGTAGAAATAGAGTTGAGATTTCTCGTGGAGGACATCGAAGAGGAGGGAGATGTTCTTATAACAACAGATCCAGAAAAACTTGCTTCCCTTCAAACTGTCCTTTCAACAATGAAGTTCAAGCTTACGAGCAAACCGCTAACAGAATACAGCCTTACAAGCGGGGAGAGATTGTTGAGGGACTAATTCATCTTTTTCATTTTCGTGCATATAATGCTCAAACACCTTGCTCTTTAGATCACAGAAAACTAAGTAAAAACTCTTAACGACCTTTCCACCGAATTTAAACTAAACTTTATTAGTCACTTTAATTATTTAATAAAATTAATTTTATTAGCTATTTTGTAAAACTTATTTATAAAACTTAATCCCCAAACACAGCTTAAACCTTCCCCTTAAGCAGTTCTCTACCTTTTTCCACGACTATCTTGCAGGGAGTCGGTAGCTTGTGTCCCGCTCTCTTAAGGGCGTTCTTACCAACCTCAAAACCTTCTGGCTTAACCCAGATGCTCATTATCTTCGTTCCCTTAAAAACCCTTGCCGCATTCCCTACAGGTCTGCCGTATGCCATCCTCATACCCTGAGAGATTCTATCCGCTCCAGCTCCGACAGCCATTTTGTGCTCCCTCAGTATGTGGTGCGGGTAGATTCTCAATTTGAGGTAGTAATTTGAGCCTCCAAGCCTTCTCGATGCGAACTTGTTTGCAGCAATTCTTGCAGCTTCAAGAGCTGTGTCTCTGATTTGAACATCCTCCTTTGCAACGAGAGTTAACTTAACGGGAAAATCTGCGTTCTTATTGCCCATATCGAATTGTCTTACCCTTATACCCGGTACTCCGTCCACGAACTGCTTCTTCGTTAAAGGTCTCTCGAGTCTTCTGAACATTCTTGCCGGCTTTCTTGCCATAGTACCACCTTCTAAGCAATAAAGTGGTGTGGTATTTAAGGATTTTGGAGGTCAATTTTGAGGATCGTTTTTTAAGCTTGTGATTGTCCTAACTCATCTCTCGCTTTGTTTCTCGCCTTTGATGCACCCAATCAAACTTCAACAAGTTCCAATGCTCTTAACCTAATCTATCACCTCAAAAATCTTAACATCCCCATGCCTTGATACGATTCTCACCCACTCAAGGTTTTTAGCCTCTTCCACATGCAACTTGTACAGCATGGATCTTCTATAAACTTCGAGGATTTGGTTAGGGTCCCCATCATATCCTGCAATCTTTAAAATCGCTTGAAACTTTCCTCTAATTGTTTCATTTCCAAGAAGCATTTTCTTATCCGTTATTATGTACTTCACTCCTCTTTTCCTGACGATTTCCTTTGCAACACTTTCGTTAGCGGTTGCGAAGAAGGTTGCCGAATCTTTTGCTCCAGCCTGAAAATTGTTACAGACTACTGGTCTTTCCGAGAGGTAAACAATCCAGTTACCGTAATCCCACCAGCTCAAAACAGAATATTCAGGCTCTTCATTAGGAGATAGGTAGTACGAGGTTTTGGGGGAGATTTCTCTCAACTCTCTAAGGGCGTTTAACCAATCCTTTGATATGTCAAATCCTTTGAAGGAGTACACTATCCCTGTTGAAGACACGAAAGCGATTATGAAAAGTGTGTATGCTATTTCCGTCTTACCCCACTCAAACTCCTCTTTATTCTTTCCTGCTCTCTTTCTTGACTTATCTTTTCCTTTCTTAGAGTTCTTCCTTTTCTTACTCCCACCCACTTCCTTTCCATCCTTTCCATCCTTTCCTTCGCTTACTAAATCAAGAACAGGTATGTTAGAGGCTTGTAGCACAGCCGCAACCCCATACCCCGAGAAGATGGCAAGAGCTGGAGCAAAAACCTCCACAAACCTAATCTGCATCAATGTAAGGATTAACGCTGAGATTACCCAGAGAGACAGCATCTCGTATCCTCTCTCCCTCCTCATAAAGTACACTACAGCTGATGGCACAGCAATAAGAAAGGCGAAGATGCCGGATTCAACAACCATCAACAAAACCTGAAAGCTTCTCGCCTCTGCTATTGTCGGAAGATAGGGGTTTATTCCAAGAATGTAGTTCAAGCCCCCCCTCACAAGAGGGAAATTCAAGAAATACAGAAACGCAATTGCGATCACGAACAGCAATGAGATTGTTGATACAACAATAGTCTCCCTTTGCACACGCTCCTTTCCTCCCTCAACTTCTTTCCCTTCTTTCAATCTGATTCCTTTATCTTCACTGTCTGCTCCATTGTCATATTTTGCATTAGCTCTTCTCTTTCGTGTATTCCTCAGGCCGAGTTTGATGCCGAAATCCACAAGGAAAAGGTAAAGCCAGATCCCGAAATAGGGCATGAATAGCTCCCTTGACAAAGGCAAAGACAGGCTTACTATTGCTGGCATTAGAAATACCAAAGAATATTCCGGAAAATCCATTTTCCCGTCCTTTATCACTGGTACACACATCAAAGCTAAGATTAGAGTGTATATGCTTCCCCCCAACCAGGACAATGACAGAACCGAAGTGAATATTCCTGACAACAAAAACATAAGTCTCCTAAGCTTAACCGTTGTGTTAATCCCCTTCACGAGGAAGAATACGGATATCAAAAACAAAGACAGATTCCAAGCATGATAATCTGAGTTTCCAACAGAGGATATGAAAACAAGCTTAGGGGTGGTAGCGGTGATGAGTGAGGAGATCAATGCAATATACCTGTTGGATGTAACCTCATAAGCTATGAGGTACACAACTACAACCGAGACCACACCCATAACCACCGGAAGAAGGACAGCAAAAACTTCTGTTGCGGTATATCCAATTAAGATTCCGGGAATAGAAATTATCCAGTGGTACAAGGGTAGCCAACTTATTTTCAAGCCGTACGGGTAGTTAAGATAGCTGTCATAAACTATCCTCTCACCCTTTTTTACGATGATTTCAGCCAGCCTCAGGTGATAGTAGGAGTCGTAGCCATCAAAAATGATTGCTTCTCTGAACACCTTATTCAAATTCTGAAGCCTTAAAATACCTGCTGAGATAACTATGCCTAAGATGGAGAGGGTTTCCCACCTTCTCAATCTTTTTAATCGCATCGTGCAGAAGATTACTTGAAAAAAAGATAAAGGTTTCGAACTTCAGAATCACAGATCGAGTCGAATTGCTTGTCTGCTCGAAACCAGTGATGACCTGAAAGACAGATATACTGACAGGTTTCACCAGATTTCTGTCCTAAAAAATCCTATTGAGTGGGGTCGGTGGGATTTGAACCCACGACTGGCGGGTCTCTTCGGGTCAGTGCTCCAACGGATCATCATTGCTCAGCAGACCCGTCTATCATCATTACCGCTGGAGCCCGCCGCGCTTCCTGGCTACGCCACGACCCCTAAGGGATGGATTCACAGAACACCATTAGAACACTATTGAATACAGACATTGGAAATATAACTCTTTTGATGAATGTATCGGATTCTAATTAATCGGCCCCATTATATCTCCTAACACCTCTCTAACGATTATTAATCCACCAGCAAAATACCAACCAATTTCTTGTCCCCTATGCTAACCCCAAACTCCGAAACTTTTATCCCCATCGAGGACACCGTGGGTCTTGCCCTGCACTCACCATAATCAGGGAACTTGCAATCCTCGCACAAATCGCATCCTCCCGGAAAAAGCGTGAAGACCATGGGGTGTTCAAGCAACAACTTTCCTTCCAACGCAACCAGCAGTTCCTGTATCTCCCTCTTGGTACTCATGTAATCCCCCTCATACCTGAAAACGATGGCATACCCAACACTATAGCTACTGAGAAACTCCTTGATTTCCGACATGGGTGGGGTAAAGGGTGGACACGATTTTCTCATACCATAATAATTACAACCGAATCTGCACTTCCACAGGGCCCTAATATCAGGTTTTACTTCTTTTGGATCCAGAGTTTTAATCTCAAACTTTCTAATTTTAAGATTTTTCTCTGTAATAATATCCTCTATCAGCTCTTTCAATCCTTCCAATCCCCTCAATCCCTCCAACTCACCTGCCATTTTTAAGAGTCGCCCTTGATCGGTTAAATTTATTTCGGATCTATGTTAGGTATATAAATCGGTACTTCAAATTATCACGGTTTTAAATTTATCATTATCCCTCCTACCCCTCTGTTTCCTGTGGAAATCGGTGGGAATGGGTGTGGAAGTTGGAGATAGGTAAAGAGTCGTGTGCAGGTTTAAGGGTCTGAAGTTGATTGTAAAATTGGCAAGGAGAGAACTCTTGGGGGTGTAAATGAGAAGATTGTAACCTCTGACTAAACCCTTACCTGAACTAAAAATTAACTTAGCTGAACTAAAAATCAAAACAAAACAATTGAAAAACTTTAATACTGATTGCCTTAAGGATTTGTATCTCCCAAGGGTGGTAAGATGAGAGACATTAATGAGATGTTGGTAAGAAGAGGATACCTATGGCAATCCTTCGAGATATACGGTGGTATGGCAGGATTTGTAGATTACGGTCCTCTCGGTAACGGCTTGAGAAGATCTCTCGAAAACCTATGGAGAGAGTATTTTGTCATAAACGAGAGGGCAATCGAAATTGATACTCCCACAATCGGAATTGAAGATGTTTTTATTGCTTCTGGTCACGCATCTTCATTTACAGATGTTGCAATAGAGTGTGAGAGTTGTGGCAAAATTTTTAGAGCGGATCACTACATTAAGGAGAAGTTAGGAATTGAGACTGAAGAGACTGCAGAGTTTGTGAGAGAGGTACTTTCAACTTACAATTTAAAATGCGAGTGTGGTGGAAGGTTCAAGGATCCTGAAAACTTCAATTTGATGTTCTCTACGACGATAGGTCCCGGTAAAGGAAAACCTGGTTACCTTCGCCCAGAAACAGCACAAGGAATTTTTATAAATTTTAAGAGAATAGCAGATTACTTCAGGGATAAGCTACCTTTTGGTGTATGTCAAATTGGTAGAGCTTACAGAAATGAGATTAGCCCTCGGCAGGGAGTAATAAGGCTTAGAGAGTTCAATCAAGCTGAACTCGAGTACTTCACACACCCCGGGAACAAAAAGCATCCCCTCTTTAAAAAATATAACAACCTCAAAATTCCTTTAGTTGACAAAAATGATGTAGAACACAATATAACTCTAAGAGAGGCTGTGGAGAAAGGTATTATAGCTCATGAGCTTCTTGCTTATTTCATCGGAAAGACCGCGGACTTTCTGATAAGAGCGGGAATTAAGAAGGAGTTGCTAAGGTTCAGACAGCATAAAGATGATGAGAGAGCTCACTATGCAGTTGACTGTTGGGATGCTGAAGCCAAGACATCATACGGATGGATTGAGATTGTCGGAATAGCGGATAGAGGGGACTACGACTTGACCAGACATAAAAAGTACAGTAAAGAGGATTTAAGCATATTTATAAGCTATGATAACCCAATCATAAGAAAGGTTAAGAAAGTTATCCCAAAAATGAGTGAACTCGGACCAACATTCAGGGGCAAAGCTAAGAAGATTGCTAATGCTCTTGAAAACTACAGTGGTGAGATTGGAGAAAGTATCGAGCTGGATGTCGATGGAGAGAGAATAAAAGTGGAAAGAAAGTTCTTCGATGTTGTTGAAACTGAGGAGAAGATTTTTGGTGAGAGAATAGTTCCCCATGTAATCGAACCGTCTTTCGGTCTCGACAGAATTACCTACGCCATTCTCGAACATAGCTTTGACAAGGATGTAGTTGATGGTGAAGAAAGGTATGTCCTTAGACTGAAGAGGTGGATGGCTCCTGTGCAGGTAGCTGTGCTACCACTTCTCTCGAAAGAACCTTTTACAAGCAAAGCTGAAGAGATAGTTCAGATTCTTAAGAATTCGGGATTCTTCACAGAGAGAGACGATTCGGGTAGTATAGGAAGAAGATACAGAAGGTATGATGAGATTGGAACCCCGTTCTGTGTAACAATAGACCATCAAACCTTCGAGGATTCAACGGTGACGATCAGAGACAGAGACACAACCGAACAGGTAAGAGTGAAAATCGATGAACTTCCGAACATTCTAAGAAGCTTACTTGTGAGTGAAAGAGATATAAAAGAGTTTGGAGAGAGGTTTAGATAGTCTACAGTTTGTGATTAGAGGGGTTTGAGAGAATCTCATTAACTTAGAGAGTGTTCGAAGGAATTAACAAGAGTGTGCTTAATTATTTCTATTTATCCTTATACTTCCTCTCAACCTCTTCGATCATGTGTAAGATCTTCTCCGTAAGCTCTAAGAGGTGTTTAATCTCCTCTGGAGATTTTGCGGTTGTAAGTAGGTTGGAAATATCAACGAGTTTCTGTCTTAAAGCAGACAACAGAAGTGAATATTCATCAACCTCGGTTTGATCAGACTTTCCAGCAATCCGACCAAAAATCTTGTCTCTCTTATGTGTCGTTCTATCTTCATTAACTCTGATTCTTTTCTCAGAGTTTCTCTCTTCCAAATCTTTCTCCAAATCTTTCTCCAAATCTTTCTCGAAAATGGCTTTCCTCTCACATGAAGGACAGAACATCTCTCCTTCGTATTCGAATATGGGTGTACCGCAGTCTGGACAGTGATAGGAAAGCATCTTCGCACCTTTGTAGAGTAGCTTAACAGCTTCCGAAATTTTTTTATCCTTCATGTTGTAAGGTTCGATGAACCAGTATTAAAAAATTCAGTTTTAAGAGGTGATGGCAATGGCAAAAGAAGTACCACAGGAAGTGTTAGATGTGCTTGATAGAATTATTCTTGACGACTCCGTCCCGAGAAATATCAGAAAAACTGCTGGGGAAATTAAGGAGAGTTTGCTACACGGTGAAGATTCCTTAGCGGTTCGAGCATCTTCGGCAATCTCAATACTTGAGGATATCGCCTCGGATCCAAACATTCCGATGCACGTAAGGACATTAATATGGAATGTCTCAAGTCATCTTGAGAGGATCTCAGTGGATGAGTAAAGTCATTCTCAAGAGATTGGTTTGTATTTGAAGGTTTGGGGTTTGTAACCCCTTGGATCCCATGGGTTTGAATGCTTAAATTTCAAAATCCGATATTTGGTTGACTTGCAAATCCTGTAGGTGGAGGAGTTGCTACAACCTTCATGGAGTTTGAAATCACACACTCAACAGTTTTTTATAAATCTAAAATTTAAACACTGCGGATGAGAACCTTGGAGAGAGAGATTACAAGGAAGAGCATACATTTTCTTGGGATTCTCTACATCCCACTCTATCTTTATTTTGGAAAGGATATAACCCTGCTCGTTGTGGGATTTTTAACCATGTTATCTTTTTTGATTGAAGTACTAAGATTGAAGTTCGGCATCGATATTGTGCCAGCATTTGTCTTGTCTCCATATGAAATAAGGGGGTGGGGTGCACACCTTTACTTCGGTGTAGCAAGCGTTTTGTTGACGACTCTCCTCTCTTTCGAATCTGCGATAGTTGGGGTTACCGTCGGATGTGTTGGGGATGGATTTGCGGGAATCTTCAAATCTTTAAGGACAACAGGCCTACTAAACGCTGAAAACTTGGGAGAGTATCTCCCCTCCCTTGCGATGTTTGTATCATCGTTCATCGTGCTGTATTTCGTGAGCATGCTTGCAGTCTCACTCGATCTAAGAGTACTTATGATTTCGTGCATTGCGGGAACTATAATAGAGAGAAAAGCAATAAAATACAGAGATTATTACTTAAACGATAACCTAACTGTACCTTTGGTTTCTGGCTTATTTTACCAGCTACTTTCCTAATCTCCAGTGGAAATAAGGGGGGACGGGATGATTAATCATTAAGTTATGGGGTGGTTGTGATGTGGATGCATGATTGTAGATGTTGGAAATAGAAACCTTCACAGCTCGATGTAGGTTGCATCGATTATACCATCAAGTCTAATCATCTCGTTGAGAACCTCTCTGGGAGGGACATCATCAACGAGCAAAAGCATCAGCTGGATCCCCCCTCTACCGCCATGCCTTCCAACAATCATTCCCGCTATATTGATGTTGTTCTTTCCGAACAGGGTTCCAACTCTCCCTATGACTCCGGGCTTGTCCTCATGGAGGGAGATTATGTAGTTGCCTTTGGGAACGAAATCAACCTTATATTTATCTATTCTGATAATCCTGTAATCCTCTTTTCCAAAGCATGTGCCCTCTATTGTGATGGATCTCTCGTCACTCTCCACGAGAACCTCCAGCATGCTCTCGTAGTACTCAACATTCTCACTTTTGCTCTCTTCAACTCGTATCTTTCTTTCCTTTGCGACAGGAACACATGAAATCAAGTTTATATTGGATCCCAAGACCTCTCTCAGTAAACCCATAAGGAGCGACCTGGTGATGTAGTTCGTCTCCAAGTTTGCAATTTTTCCTTTGAAGGTAATTCTAACACTCCTCACTATTTTGTTGAGTCTTGCGGAGGCAATTTTCCCAATTTTTTCTGCAAGAACCATGTACGGGATTATCTTTTCGTAGATTGTTGGATCCAAGCTTGGAAGATTGACCGCATTCTTAACGGGTAAGCCCTTGGAGACATTAATGATTTCTTCTGCAATAGATAGGCCAACGCTTATCTGAGCTTCTTTCGTTGAAGCCCCAATATGTGGAGTGGTTACGACATTCTCCAGCTTGAGCAGTGGGTTGTTTTCCGGAGGCTCGGATTCGTACACATCAAGTCCCGCTCCGGCCAACTTCCCGCTGATTAATGCGTTGTACAAAGCAACTTCGTCTACAATTCCACCCCTTGCACAGTTTATGAGAATAGCTCCTTCCTTCATCATTTCGAATTCCTTTTCTGAGAACATCTTTTCGGTCTCTTTCGTTTTTGGGACATGAATAGTTATTATGTCTGCTCTTTTGAGAACCTCCTCAAATGGAAGGAGTTTCACTCCGATCTCCATTGCTTTAGACTCGGAAATGTATGGATCATAGGCGATGACATTCATCTCCAGATATTTCAACCTCTTGGCAACCTCAAAACCGATTCTGCCTAGGCCTATCACTCCCACAGTCTTCCCTTTGAGTTCCATACCCATGTATTTCTTTCTTTCCCATTTTCCACTTTTTACGCTTGCAACAGCTTGCGGAATCTTTCTTGCAACAGCAAAAATCATTCCAACAGCTAATTCAGCGGTTGAAACGGTATTTCCTCCCGGAGCGTTAGCGACAACGATGCCCTTTTGGGTTGCATAAGCGACATCTATGTTATCCACACCCACTCCCGCTCTTCCGATAATTTTTAGCTTTTTACCAGCCTCAATGACATCCGAGGTAACCTTGGTTCCACTTCTTACTATCAGAGCATCGTATTCTGGGATTGTCTGAATTAACTCCTCCTTTGAAAGATTTGTTCTGACATCTACATCTATTCCTGCGTTCTTCATCATTACAACTGCTTCTTCGGGTATAGGATCGGAAACCAGAACTTTCATTGCAGTTCCTACAACGGACGGATTATAAATTTTTGCTGTATGCAAACATGCGGTTGCAAACAACTCCACTTAAAGAAACTTTTCGAAGTTCTTGCACCAATATCATGCGTTTATTGATCAGGAACCCATTCCCGCAACTCGCACTCATTACGCAATCAAAATCCCTGAAGACAGATCTTATACCATAAATCGTGAAAACACTCATTTAAATAACTTATTTACTTAAATCAGGAAAATAAGAAACCCAAAAGTATAAAAGGAGAAACATGAACGACTTCTTAGAGGAAATAACCACTCAGGATGAGGGAAGGTGGAAGTATGGAATTTGAAGGTATTGAACTCCCGACACCCCCACCATATAAGATCAAGGTTGTGGAATACACACACATGCCACCCGCGGATGGGAGAAGAGAGGTGCTGAAGAAGGCGGGATATAATGTCTTTAACATTCCCTCAGAGAAAATCTATATTGATCTGCTTACAGATTCTGGCACTTCTGCAATGAGTGACCTTCAGTGGGGTGCGCTAATGAGGGGTGATGAGGCTTACGCATCAGCGAAGAGCTTTTTCAGGTTGAAAGGGGTTGTGGAGGAAATAACAGGGTATAAGTATTTAATCCCCACCCATCAGGGGAGATCGGCTGAGTACTTGATGTTTAAAGCCTTGGGTTTGAAGAACGGAGATTATGCATTAAGTAACCAGTTTTTTGATACTACTAGAGCTAATATAGAGTCAAGAGGAGCCACCGCACTGGACTTGGTTGTGGATGAGGCTTATGAGATAAGAAATGAGCATCCGTTTAAAGGCAACATCGACATAGGGAAGGTTGAAGACATCCTCTCGGAAAACGGAGATAGGGTGAAGGTAATCGTTCTTACCATCACAAACAACTCTGGGGGTGGACAGCCGGTTAGCATGAAAAACATTGAAGCGGTATCTGAGTTGGCGAAAGAGTATAAAATTCCATTCTTTTTGGATTCTGCAAGATTTGCGGAAAATGCATACTTTATTAAAGTCAGAGAAAAGGGTTATGGGGACATGGACATCAGAGACATAGCGAGGGAGATGTTCTCTTTTGCGGACGGAATCCTAATGAGCGGTAAAAAGGATGGTTTGGTCAACATTGGTGGTTTTATAGCGTTAAATGATAAGTCGCTTTATGATAGGATAAGGCAGTTGATGGTAGTCACCGAGGGTTTCCCGACATATGGCGGTCTTGCTGGAAGGGACTTGGAAGCTCTTGCACAGGGGCTGAAAGAGGTTCTGGATGAGCGATACCTTCGTTCGAGAGTAGAGCAGGTGGCATTTCTCGGGAAACTTCTTGAGAAGCAGGGAGTACCTGTGCTTAAGCCCTTTGGCGGACATGGAGTCTACTTAGACGGATTAAAATTTGCGGAACACCTTCCTAGAGAGCAATGGCCCTCGCACGCAACTGTTTGTGCAATCTACGAGCATTCTGCAATCAGGGTTGTTGAAGTGGGTAGTGTGATGTTCGCGAAAAAGGATGGAGAGAGGTGGATTTGGCCGAGGTTGGATCTGATTCGACTGGCGGTTCCGAGAAGGGTATATATGCTCGATCACATGATCTACATAGCGAAATCAATCGGTGAGTTGTACAGGAACAGGGAATGCATTAGGGGCTTGAGGATGGTTTTTGAACCTCCCGTTTTAAGGCATTTTAATGCGTTGTTTGAGCCTGTGTAAGATATAAAAGTAGCTTTGTAAAGTCAACCCCCTTTCCAATGCTTCGCTTTGCCCACATCTAAAGCCCTATCACATAGCTCGGATATAACCATGCATGTTTTGAGGGTAGAATCCATGTAAAAACACCGGAATCCAGAATTGTTACCTAAAATCACCAGACCTTTTATGGAAAATGTTAATGTCTTTTGAGAAGTTACATAAAGTGAAATGATAGACAATTGGGCTAAAGTAATAATCGGCGATAGCAGGAAAATGATAGAAGTCGAAAACAACAGCGTAGATTTGGTTGTAACGTCTCCTCCTTACTGGCATATTAAAGACTACAAAGTTGAGGGGCAAATTGGCTATGGACAAAGCTTGCATGAATATTTGAAAGATTTGTACAGGGTCTGGAAGGAGTGTTATAGGGTTCTTAAACCGGGGAGAAGGTTATGCATAAACATAGGCGACCAATTCGCCCGCTCCATAATTTATGGTAGATACAAGGTCATTCCGTTGCATGCGGAGTTTATAGCTCAATGCGAGGACATAGGCTTTGATTACATGGGTTCGATAATCTGGCAGAAAAAAACCACTATGAATACTACCGGTGGAGCGAATGTTATGGGTTCGTATCCCTATCCACCTAATGGAATGATTGAGATTGACTACGAGTATATCCTTATTTTTAAGAAACCGGGAAAAGGTGAGAAAAATATCAAAGGAGATTAAGGAAAAATCTAAGCTAAGCAAAGAAGAATGGAAAGAGTATTTCTATGGACATTGGTATTTCGGTGGAGCGAGGCAGATAGAACATGAAGCCATGTTTCCAGAGGAATTGCCAAAAAGGTTAATAAAAATGTATACATTTGTTGGTGACACAGTTCTTGACCCTTTTCTTGGAAGTGGAACCACCATAAAAGTGGCTTTGAATTTAAGTAGAAATGCGATAGGGTATGAAATAAATGAGAGCTTTTTAGATATAGTAAAAGAAAAGCTTGGGCTAAAGCAAAGTCTGCTACAATTCAGTGAAAATATACAGGTAATAAGGCGACAAGCATCGGTAAATGTAGATGAGATTGACTACCTCCCGAGGATTAAAGATGCCAAGCCAAAAATAGATCCTAAGAAGCTTAATTTCAAAAGTGATAGGCTATATAGGGTTGTGGACATCATAGATGAGCAGACCATCAGGCTGAATACAGGCTTACTCGTTAAATTTTTGGGTGTAAAAATAATTAAAAGAGAAGAAGCCATAGAATATTTGAGGGATCGTATTTTGAAAAAAGAAGTATATCTTAAATTCGACAATAGTGTAGTTGTAGATGGAAATACTGTAAACGCTTATGTTTATTTAAAGAATAAGATATTCGTGAACGCTTATTTAATTAAAACCGGAATGGCTGAAGCAGACAAAACAAAAGACTACAAGTATAAAACAAAATTTGTTGAATTAGAAAAAAGGTGGAAGAATGGCTAAGGAATGGATACTAAATATGGCAACAAACAGATGGGGATTGAATAGGAAAAACAGCGTTGGACCAGTGTCTCAATGGATTCGTGAATGTAGCCCAAAAACAATTAAAGACTGGGAGCAATTTTATTATGAAAAGCTGCAGAATTTCTAAGGAGTAAAGACATCTCTCTATCTCCCGCGGAGTATATTGAATATCTGGGGAAAAAATTGTATGTGAAAATTACTGAAGTTATTCAGGCGGAGATTGAAGAAGTGACGGAAGAAGACTGTATGCAGTATGTTTACAATCTTGTGATTAGCAGAACGTATGAAGGTTATTTGACGGAGATAAGAACAATATATGGTATACTACAGAAAAGTTTGGGCGTAGAGATAAAACCAGCCCCTGATGAGTGGGATAGACTTTATAATGTGGATTTTTATATTCAGATTGGCAGGAAATATATTGGTTTGCAAATAAAACCTGTAACTTATGAACAGACACCAGAGATTTACAGATGGAAAGAATGGCTCAGAGAACACACAAGAAGTTTGAAGAAAATTTTGGAGGAAAAGTGTTTATTGTGTTCTCGATCAAAAAAGATAACAAAAAAGAGATTTATAATTCAGAAGTTGTTGAAGAGATAAAAAAAGAAATTGAAAGACTTAGGGGATTTGTAGACTGAATCTTTTCCAGCGATTTCTTGCTTATCTCCGTTGTCTGTATGGTTCAAGAGTGTCGAAAAATTTAAATATCAATAACACTAACTATAAGTTAGTTAATACAGGTTATTAACAGGGGGTGGTATAATGAGGAGAAGAGGATTTTTCGACCCGTTTGAGGAGTTGAGAAGGATGCAGGAGAGAATCGGTAGGTTGTTTGAGGAGTTTGAGCCATCCTACATCCCATCGATGCCCGTGGATGTCATAGATGAGGATGACAAACTTAGGGTGGTAGCAGACCTGCCCGGGTTCGAGAAGGAGGACATAGAAGTCTATGTTGAGGATGGCACCCTTGTAATAAGGGCTACGAGGAAGGAAGAGAAGGAAGAGAAAAAGAGGAACTACATAAGGCAGGAGAGGAGATACGGAGAGACATACAGGAGAGTCCCGCTTCCGGTTGACATCGAGGTGGAAGGGATAAAGGCGAAATACAACAACGGCATACTGGAGATCACATTGCCCAAGGCAGGTAGGGAAAGGAGAACGATCAAAATCGATTAACGGATTGGTTGACAAAGTCATCAACCAAATTGCACCTTATCTATGTTTTCCAGCTTTTATGATTTCAGCTTTTATTGAGTTAAGCTGTACACTTAGCACTTTTCAAAAGATTAATAAAACACTGTTATAATGATTCGGTGTGGTCGGAGAAAGAAGAGTTGGGGAAAGAAGAGTCAGAACGATAGTAAAATCCAATGAGAAGAATTCCATGAGGTACTGGAGGAAGGTAAAAAACCCTTTTAGGGTTGCTTTTAACTATTTCGTGATCTCTTTGTGTAGGATTCTGCCATCGCTATCGTTGAAGGTTTGGTTTATGAGGAGGATTGGTGTTAAACTTGGAGAGAATGTATCGTTTGGACTCGAGTCAACAGTGGATGTCTTCTTCCCGGAGTTGATAGAAATTGGAGACAATACGATAATAGGGTATGGTACCGTTATACTCGCACATGAGTTTTTAGTGGATGAATTGAGGGTTGGTGAGGTTAAAATAGGGAAGAATGTTACGATTGGAGCCAACTGCACGGTCCTTCCCGGGGTGGAGATAGGAGATAACACAATCATATCTGCACACAGCCTTGTTAACAGGGACATTCCATCAAATGTTTTAGCTGGTGGAGTTCCCGCAAGAGTAATTAGGGAGATCTAAGGAAAGTTAAACCCTCAACATTCGAAGAAACTCGTTAATTTTCATAACAGCGTAGATCGAGGTAAAGCTCAGTATGAATGTGAAAACCGCTATTAACTCAACACTCTTTTCTGGAATGTAGGGGTGCGTGTTCAGGAAGTAATCGGAGAAATCGTTCAGTAGAAACCATGCGGTGGAAATCATTATGGCTTGAGGGGAAACCTTCTCGATTTCAGCGGAAATTAAAAAGGACTCGATGAATATGATAAAATGGGTTACGAAAATTCCAGAGTAAAGCAAGAGTCTTTCAGGGGCAAAGAAAAAATCTCTGTGGAATATGAGGATCGTCATAGTCCATATGCCATATTTTAGCATATTTGTTGATGAGAAGAAGAGGAAAGCATCGTTTCTAAGGTTCAGAACTATCAATACTGCGGAAATCGTAAAGAATAAGCTTGCGTTGGGACAGTCTGTAATAAGAGGCCAAAAGACAATCTGGGATTCGGCAAGCTGATAGCGATAGTAGTACCAACCGTAAACACTACCGAGAAAGTTGGAAATAATTAGAAACAGGATCAGCTTTCTCCTACCGCTTTTGAACAGGAATAGGAGTTCAGTTATTTGTTTTGCTAACTTTCCGTTCAACACTCTGGGTAGCCACTTTCTTGTAGAAATACCTTTCGTAGTATCCAATTTACTGCCATTTCGATATGTTCAGACAGGCTTGGTTTCGATGAATTTTGTTTTGAGTAGGGTTACGGTAAATGCAATTTTAGTGGACTATGCTCTCAGGAAGCGAAGATGGAGGACAAAAATGCAAACAACCAAAGGTATTTATATAGTTTATATAATGCCTTATCTTGGGGGAATTGAAATGAAAGATTACAAAATCAAAATTGAAAATGTTGTTGCATCAACTCAAATTGGTGAGAATATAGATCTAAACAAAATAGCGAGAGAGATTAAGGATGCTGAGTATAAACCGAAACAGTTTCCGGGTCTGGTTTTGAGGACCAAGGATCCTAAGGCGGCGGCATTAATATTCAGAAGTGGGAAAGTTGTTTGTACGGGATCCAAAAGTGTTGAAGACGCTAACAGGGCGGTAAGGCAAGTGGTTAAGATAATAAATGGATTAGGAATAGATGTCATCCTTGAACCAGAGGTGAAGGTTCAGAATATAGTTGCGTCCGCCGACTTGGGTGTTGACTTAAACCTGAATGCTATTGCAATAGGACTTGGACTTGAAAACATTGAGTATGAGCCGGAGCAATTTCCGGGGCTTGTTTACAGATTGAATAAACCGAGAGTGGTCGTTCTGATTTTTGGTTCTGGTAAAATGGTCGTTACTGGAGGAAAAGGTCCTGAAGATGCAAGACTTGCGGTTGAAAAAATAGCGGATGAGCTATCTGCACTCGGTTTGATGTGATATTTTTTATATTTTCATTTGGCTTTAGCCGATTTTTTTCGGTATTTTTGGTTGTTCGGAATGTGTCTTTTGTGGATAACTTTATTGATTGTTCTGTAGATTTAGCTGAGTAAGAGAACCTGTCTCAAAAACGGAGACTGAAAAAGAGCTTTGGATAAGTATACAAAACCTACACACTGGTACATATGGGTAAGGGGTAAGCAGAAGCCTGAGATTTGTGCTTATAGTCTTCCTCGTACTTCACCTCTCTCCGCTGTTTCGGATCGTGAAGCCTATCGTTTCAGGAAGGAAAGCCCCGTCCCGTGTTGGGGGAGAAAAGAAGGTAAGCCCTCTACTGGGGGATATGATGGATATGATGGTGCTCGGTAGTAATGCCGATAGTGTTGCCAGTGCAAACCAAACCATTTCAATTTCTCCTCTCCTTTACCTCCTTTACCTCCTTTTAACCCGCTCTAAATTTTCTCGCACCTCTCAAAGAGTAGCATGTAGTAGTACGGTCTTATCTCGTACTTTCCTTCGAGCTGACAGTTTTTGAAAACAGGTGCATTAATTTCGGAGGTCACATAGTAATCAAATTTTCCGTAGAGCCGGGTTGAGTACGGAATCTCAATTTTCCGTAGATACCATGGAAGGGGCCAGTAATCGTTGTGGGGCTCAAATATCAAACCATGTAAGCCCAGTTTATCCCTCTCGATAATTTTTTCGGCTAAAACCTCTGCAGATGGCTGAACCTGTATGTAGATCAACCACTCATCTGCATCGTTGTAGTTTATGTAGGTTATGTGGAGTGAAGCGATGAGGTAAGTCACGGATAGAACGACAATACCCGCTCTGAACCCCCTGTTCCTCCAAGAGAAGAGCAGATTTTTTAGATTTGATGAGGAAAAGAAAGCCAAAGGAGCGGTTAGGTGCACCAACAACCAAGGTACCTTATGAGCGAGAATCTGATATATTATCAGTGTCGTTATAACCCAATAGGCAAAAAACAACTCCATTTTTTCAGCGTCTCTCAATCTTTTGTAAAATATGGGAACGGATGCTATTGACAGGGCTAATGGCAGGAATTCGTATTTTGCGAGCAGTCCAGCATAGTAGAGAGCGTGCTTTGCGTGATCTTGCTGTTTGTGCATGCTGAACCAGTGCTCAATACCACCGATGGTTGCTCTTCTGAAGCCATCCATATCTGAAAACCCAGCGGTGTATAGCGGGATGAATATTGTAAAAAAAACCAATAGAAATACAATTGATGCAACCACACTTTCTTTGCTCGGCTTGAATGTCTTAATATACTTGACTCTCTGGGTGGAAAATCCGTACAGCAGAATGAATGATACGAGAATGAATGTGTAGATGTAGGCGTTCTCCTTGGATGTGAACATTACGGAGAGGAAAGCGGATGAGCAAGCTATGTACTTCAGCCTGTCCTTGAATCTCTCGGTTGGGGTCTCGATGTACCTGAAATAGCAATAAATCACCACAATGAATGAAAAAAGAACGGGTATGTCGTTCCTAAGGTATCTCGAGTAGTACAGGATTGAGGTTGAGAAAATCAGGAAGAAAAGGAGAAGGTAGACTCCATCTCCTAACCATCTCTTGAATTTGTATGCAAAGAATATCCCGATGAGGCTGAAAAAAACGGGGAGGAGTCTTGCGGTGAAGTTGCTGTCTCCGAATATGTAGAATACTCCCGCAGTAAAAAAGTATAGGAATGGACCGTGGTAAGCGGGATCGTAGGAATATCTCTGGTTTTTCAGGAGGTCGTAGGAGAGGTACGCGTGAACACTCTCATCGTGATCCATAGGTCGGGCATCTAAGAAAATAATTCTTGTGAGTAGTGTGATTGCGAGCAGTATTAGTATGGTCTTCTTATCCATTGGAATCAGAATTGAGGAGGTATTGAAAAATTTTTTGGATTTCCTCGTTTTAGATTTCCGGGGTGCATAACGGTTAAGTAACGGGAAAAATTATGGAAAACTACAGGTTGGGGAGTGTGAAGTACGGCATGAAATGGATGTATGAAAAGGAAATTGGTTGTTTAGAGAAGGAGTGGGATGGTGAAAACCGGAGATGAGGGGTAGAGATAGAACCCTTAGTGATTTGAAGGGATACACAATTGTAGGAAATCACTCAGCAGTTAAGACATGTTTGTGGTTGAAAAAATCCTTGAAAGATGAGGGATTTTGCTATAAACAGAAGTTCTACGGGATAAAAAGCCATAGATGTCTTCAGATGACCCCCGCCCTTAAGTGCAATCTTGCCTGCATCCACTGTTGGAGACCTCTTGAGCTAATGCCGGAGCTTAAAAAATGGGATGAACCATCGTTTATTGTGGAGGAAAGCATAAACGCCCAGAAGAGATTGTTGAGTGGTTTTTGGGGAACTGAAGGCGTTAACAGGAAGAAGCTTGAAGAAGCTCACGACCCAAATCAGGTTGCAATAAGTTTGATTGGTGAACCCACGATCTATCCCAAGCTCGATGCCTTGATTGAGGAGTTCAATAGCAGGAGTATGACCACCTTTGTTGTTACGAATGGAACAAATCCAACCGTTGTAGAAAAAATTGATCCATTTCAGCTTTATATTAGCTTGACAGCGTATAGTGAGGAGAGTCACAAAAAATTAAATCAACCTCTCGGGAATTTATGGGATAAGATACTGGAATCGCTAAGAATTATGTCGAATAAGGATGGAAGGAGAGTTATACGGCTCACACTCATAAAAGGCGTGAACATGCATCCTGAGAAATTTTTGAAGTTGATTGAAAAAGCAGAACCAGATTACATAGAGGCTAAAGCATACATGCATCTTGGATACTCAAGATTAAGGTTAGATAGGTCAGCTATGCCTGAGCATGGAGATATAAAAGAGTTTTCGGAGAGGTTAGAGGGAATGAGTGATTACTCAATTGTGAACGAATCCGAAATAAGCAGGGTGGTTTTGCTCGAGAGAATGTAAAATGAGGTTGGATAGCTGAAACAAGGGCGAAAATCAATATGACCAAGTTAAAGTGGGATGTCAATGCCCAATTGCCTCAGAAGAAAGTCGTACATGAGTATTATGGCTATTGCAAGGAAGATAAAGAAAATTATTTGGTGAATGTTTTTGTGTTTTCTGAATTTTGAGTGGTGGACATCAATCGACAAATCGAAAAGCCCATCTGCTAAGTGAATTGATATGAATGTTCCGACTCCGGAGAGGAGTATAATACTCCAATATATTGGGTTGGTCAGGATGTGATGGAAGATCAGTAGTATGACCGTTCTCTCGTAGATGCTCTCCATGAAGGATAAGGAGTAGAGGTTCATTGAGATTGCTATGATCCAAACGATAATCTCCGAATGGAGCATTCTTATCCCCGTTAGCAATCTGATCGGGAAATCAAGTAAAAATCCCGCATCGGCTATTGGAGTGCATAACACGAAGAAAGACCAAGTTAGAAGTGTAATGCTTAGCCCGTTTTTAATTCCGTACTTTAAAGAAACGAATGTGAAGTAGAATATTAGGATGGCAAAAAGCAGAATAAATTTTATAACTCTTGATTTGTGGTCTTCCATAAGACTATGTTGTTTGCTTTGATTAATACTTTTGGCTTACTTTTGGTTAGACTTGATGACATGCTTGGTAAAATATTGCTCAAGGTTTGCCTAAATATGTTAATCAGCCTCAGACTCTCCCTTTTCATCATCTTTCAGATCGCCCATCAGTCATCATCGGCAGAATTATTGGGATTAGAAGGAATTTATTTCTTTCTGTCATGTTAGTGGTGTGGGTGGTGATGGTGGTAGAGGGCCTGCATCGGAAAGAGATCATCGCTCCTGAGAAACTTACGGTTAAACAGCTAATGATAAAAGTAAATTTGGAGAACCCAAGGTGGTTTCTCGGGAATTTAATCTTTTCGTCCTGCATTTCATCGCCACACCCTGCCAATCTTGTCTCAATAAGGTGGAGACTTTTGATCGGTTCGAGTCTTTCTGCAGTGACTCGAGGAAAAAGATTTATTTCCCGTAGTTGGTAAGTTGGTAGTATACGAGCACAGGAGTGTTAACTGAATCCCACCTCTCGAAGCTTAGCATGTGTTCTAATCAAAACACCAGCCCCGTGGTGTAGCGGTCAATCATACCGGCCTTTGGAGCCGGCGACGGGGGTTCGAATCCCCCCGGGGCTACTTTTCGGTTTTAATGGACTATATGGAGAGATTCCATAAAGGGAGGGCAAGGCTTGAAAGCTGAGTTCGATTCTGAAGTTGGATTCTTTCGATTTCGTAGACTCTGATAACTCCATTAGGCTGGAATTTATCTAAACCTTTTGCTAGGGGGATGTAATCTTCTGAAGCTAAGACATTGCTAACCAAAACTAAAAAATTTTAAAACAACTCATAATGCAAAATCGAAATTAAGTTTAAATGCCCTCAACTCCATAGGTTTTTAAACTTTCCGTTCGAGGTTAGCGGATCGGTGGTTTGAATGACTGGTCTAATATTGGCGTTGGATGTTGTTGAAAGAGAGAGGGCACTTGATATTGCGAAAAAGACCTCGAGGTTTCTGGATTACATCAAGGTGAATTATCCTCTCGTTCTGTCATGCGGGATAGAGATAATTGGGGAGTTGAAAAGGTACTCGGAAGTAATAGCGGACTTTAAGATTGCAGATATACCGTACACGAGTTCTTTAATCTCAAGAATCGCATTTCAAAACGGAGCAAAAGGTATAATCTGCCATGGATTTGTTGGAAGTGACACGATAAAAGCGGTTCTGAGCATTGCAAAGGAGTACGGCGGAGAGGTTTATGTTGTTACTGAGCTATCGAGCGACGGAGGGAGAGAGTATCTACAGGGGCACTCGAACTCCATTGCAGTTCTATCGAAAAATATCGGCTGTCACGGGCTTGTAGCTCCCGCTACAAGACCTGATAGGATAAAAGAAATAAAGGAGCTTACCGATATGAAGATACTCGCTCCCGGAGTTGGAGCACAGGGGGGGAAAATAAAAGAGGCGATTCTGGCGGGAGCAGACTATCTGATAGTGGGAAGATCCATTTATGATTCGGAAGACCCCAAAGAATCTGCGGAGGAGATAAGAAGGGAGATAGATGAGGTGACGAAATGATAGATAGGTTAAACTTCACAAAAATGCACGGGAATGGTAACGATTTTGTTGTGATTGATGAGTTTAGGGAGGCAATCATACCCGAAGAGGTGAAATCGAAAATTGTCAGAGCAATTTGTGATAGGAGATTTGGAGTTGGTGCGGATGGGTTATTGTTCGTCCAGAGTTCAGATATTGCGGATGCAAAATTCAGATACTTCAACAGCGACGGAAGTGAGGCGGAAATGTGCGGGAACGGAATCAGATGCTTCTCGAGATACATCGTTGAGGAGGGATATGCAAAAGAAGGCAAAATCAGCGTTGAGACACGGGTTGGAGTGCTTAAACTGAATGTCAAAAGAGAGAAGGGTTACCTGATAAGGGTGAATATGGGGGAAATCAAGGATGCATCGGAAGACATCCCGGTTAATATCGGAAAGAGGAGGTTCTGGGGCGAAAGGCTAAAAGCTGGAGATACTGTGTACGAGGTTTACGCGGTGAATAGCGGGGTTCCACACGCGGTAATTTTTGTGGACAACTCTGAGTTGGATGAAGTTGACATAATGTCCGCGAGAAGCATACGATACAACCCAATCTTTCCGAATGGCACTAATGTGAACTTCGTCTCGGTTTTATCGAAGAATGAGATAAGGATAAGAACTTATGAGAGAGGTGTGGAAGCTGAGACCCTTAGTTGCGGGACGGGAAGTGTAGCCTGTGCATACGTCTCTTCAGCTCTTGGTTATACAAAGCCACCTGTAAGAGTTGTGACCAAGGGTGGAGAGCTGACAATAGAGTTTGAAGGAAAGATAGCGTACATGACCGGATCTGCAAACAGGGTTTTCGATGGTGTTTTGAAAGTGGAAGAGCTCCGAATCGAGTGAGATCGAAATGAGGCGGGTAAGGTTCAAGAACAGACTCGTTCTGTCAGCTATGGCTGGAATAAATGACCATTCATTCTGTTCTAAGTTTCCTGCAGGACTTGTTGTTTTGGGAGGTTTCAGTGCGGATGAAAAGAGCATGAGTGCATCGAAAAAAGCTGTTAAAAGGGGAAGAAAGGAGTTTATTTTTGATAGACCGCTTGAGGGAATTAAAAAAGAGATTGAGGGTTTGCTTGCATCCTACACTGGAAACTTCGCTGTGAATGTGAGATCATATACGATAGATGGTTATATCGGCGTTGCAAAGCTCGTTTCGATGTACAACGGCATTCTGGAAATCAACGCCCATTGTAGGCAACCGGAGTTTATCGAAATAGGTTGTGGACAGTCTCTTCTGCTGGAAAAAGATAAGCTCGAAACGATCGTTGAAGAAACATCCAAATTCTGCTTAACTGCAGTGAAAATAAGGGGAAATGTTGAAGGATTAACCCATAGTGGCTATGTAGATCTTGTGAAATCCTTAAGGGATTCGGGATGTAAGATAGTCCATGTGGATGCCATGATACCCGGGGGAGGTGCGGATTTAAACCTAATTGAGAGACTTGCACCCATTATTTTTACCGTAGGAAACAATTCTGTCGTGGATGTTGGTTCTGCATTGGAGATGATAAACAAGGGGGCAAAACTTGTGTCCTCTGCGAGAGCGGTGCTGAAAGATGAGAAGTTCTTTGATAAACTGCTAATGAACAGAAAGCTTGCGGAAGAAGTCCATCTTGAGTGTTGAAAGAGGAAGACTTATATCGGGATTGGGTGGATTTTGTGTAGATGAAAATTTCACCCATATGCCCCTCCTGTTTGCTTAACAGAGTTTACATGGAATCAAAAATGTCAACGAATGATGAGGAGAAAATAAGAATGGCGATCCACTCAGCACTGGAGATACTATCTGAGGAGTTTCCCAGAGGAGGTGTGAACGCCATCATCGCTACGAGGATACACAGAAAGGTTTATGAAATTCTTGAAGACAACGATCCATATAGGGGGGTCAAAAAAAGGGCAAACGAGATTACACTGAGGTATCTCCCGGTGATAAAGAGGTATATATCTAAGAGCGGTGATCCATTCTGTGCATCTGCAAAAGCATCGATCATAGCTAATACCTTTGATTATGGAGTTATGGGGCATAAAACCAATGATGAGAGATTCATCGATTACTTCGAAGAGAAATTCTCAATCCCCCTTAAAATAAACCATCTTGATAGGATTAAAGAGTACTGCAAGGGGGATGTAGTATATCTGACTGATAACTGTGGAGAAATCATTGTTGATGCGTTATTTATGAAAGAGATAAAGAAGATATGCAATAGGTTGACAGTTATTGTAAGAGGAAAGCCCATTATCAGTGATGCAACATACGAGGATGCACTTCTTGCAGGTATAGATGAAATAGCGGACGAGATTCTTACGAATGGAGAAGGAGCGATAGGAATTATCAGTTCGGAACTAGGTGATCTGGCGAGGGAGAGGTTGAACAACTCGGACATCATCATAGCCAAGGGTATGGCGAATTACGAATGTCTGTCAAGCTGGAATAGGAGAATAGCTTTTCTCCTCACAGCAAAATGCGAACCAGTGGCAAACTCCATAGGGGTTGGCGTAGGTGACATGGTTGCCATGCTTAAAGAAGTCTAAGGGATCTTAAGGGGGATTGAAACTTCTTAAGTTAGCATAAGGGGGTGTTTTAATGGAGGAGATGAAAGATACTCCAACACCTACGAAGTTGAGAGAGAGAACACTTAAAGACCTTTTTTCCGTATTTGAGGGAATTTATGGCCCCTCCTTTGAGTGTAGATATTATCCATGCCACTTTTCGGGGCAGGATTGCTCCTTCTGTTACTGTCCGTTTTACCCGTGTCTCATCTATGATATGGGTGGGGAGATAAAAGTATCTTCGGATGGAAACTTCGTTTGGAGTTGCGTCAACTGCTGGAAGATACACGAAAAGGACTTCTCTGAGAATGTAATGGTTGCTCTAAGCAGGTATCCGAGGCAGAGAATTGTGGAGGAGGATTGGTTCTTTTTCAATGAGATCCTTCAGGAGCTATTGTTTGGTGATGTTGTGGGGATAAGGGATGAAAATTACTACCTCCTCGACATTCTTTCCGACAAGGTGTGTGAGGAAATAGATGATGGAGAAGTTTTAGCAGTAAAAGTTGATAACTTCAGCATAACCTCGGTTAGAAAAATTAAAGACCTCAAATCAGCGGAAAATGAAATAATAATTCCGGTTAAAAGTAAGGGAAGGTATTATGGGGTGAGGGATGAGAGCTTCGTTGTTTGCTATGAGGACAGGCTGGTTTACTGAGTTTGGTTTGTCGATATATCGTATTTAACCTTCAGGCTATCCTCGTTTATCACATATCTGTGTTCTCCTCTGATTATCGTCTGAATTGCAAACTCTATGACTTTTTTATAGAAGTTGCAGGACGGAGATTTTGTGAGGAGATTACCATACATGGAAAAAACCTCTGCAGGGCATGGAGAACCGCAAATGTGCCTGAAAGAACACTCTCTACACTCTTCTATTTTCTCAACGGTTCTGTTTCTGAGTTCCTGAAAACACACCATAATCTCCGTGATATTGAATGTATCTGTTTTAAGTTCCGTTCTAAATTCTTTAACCCCTATAAATTCACTACAGGGATAGATTCCTTCAGTGCTTATTGCAAGAAATCGTCTACCTCCTCCACATGGAGATATGTCGCATTGCAGAACTCTTGATGTTGGTGCAATAAATCCAAGGATTATGTTTGCAAAATCACCAATAACGATTCTGTTTCCGTTTTTCGTGTGGTTTATCGCGGTTTTACACGCCTTTACAAACTCTTCAGCGGATCTATCGGGATCTGCCATAAGTTTCCTGCCACCCTCGCTTGTACCTCTCACGGGGTTCATTAAAACGAGTCTTACCTTGCCTGCAAGGAAGTCTATCATGTCTGATAGATGGTGGTAGTTGAATCTGTTAATGGTTGTGATTACACTCAACTTTTTATATCCTTTCATGTATTCTATGGCTTTTACCGCACAATCAAACTGTCCTTTTCCCCTCGTTATATCGTTCGTCTCTCTGTGCGGTGAATCAAGGGAGATGCCAACATTGACTTTTCTGTCGATTAAGAAGTCCATGTCCTCCTTCTCCAGCAGTTTGGCATTAGTTTGGATTCCGTAGTTGAATTTAAATTCTTCAATTGCCTCAAAAACCAAATCCTTGGCAATTAACGGCTCGGAACCGTGAAAGACTACCCACTTAACATTACCCTCAAGTCTGGAAAGTATTTCGAACAACTCGTCTCTCTTCATGGTTCTGCCTCTTCTCCTCACCTCTTCTGGGATGTAGCAGTAGGGACACTCGGAGTTGCACAGATCAGTGACATTGATGTATACTGTTTCCGGCTTGACTTCGAATCTGTATTTGTCGAGTTCCTTTTTTAGGACATCTTCTCTATCGGTTAAGAAATCCTTAACCAACTTAAGTTCTCGGGCATCATCGATAATGGCCCAGAATGCCGTTTCAGGATCGAACAGAAATCTTTTACCATTGTGGTTGTATGTGTTGAGCATGATATCACCTAAAAAAATTAAAAGGGTGAACTCTCGTCGCTCATGACATAGTGCGTTAGCCCACCCTTTGCATCGCATTCAAGCCTGTATCCAACGACCATGTAGATTCCGCGGTGTAAAAAAATAAAAATTTTTTGATCTCAACACAACAAAATTTTAGTTAGCCCTAAGCCTAAGCATGACTTGGATTGACTACTCGATTTGAAACCTTAACAATCCCGCAATCCCTCCAAGGGACATCAGCTGTTTCCCCGGCTCAAAGTCCGAGCTTAAGATTACGACCTTTCCGCCAGAATCCTCAACAGACCTCATGAGCCCATCTATGTCCCAATTCTCCCTCTCCCTTAGCAAGTACTCGTCTGCAATAAGGAGGGTGTCTATGGCTCCGTACTCATGTGCTCTTACCACCTCGTCTTTACCGTACACCGTATTCTTTCCTTTTGCGATGCCCTCAAGAAGTCTCTCCATGTATTCCGCCTCTTTCGCAATTCTTATCTCTCCCGCAATTTTCTCCACAACTCCCCTCTTTAAGACCTCGATAAAACCCCTGCTTCCGACTGAAGATATATCTGCCTTCACGATTCTGTCTGATAAATCCGGACTTCTCTCCCTGAGGAACTTTATGAAATCATCTTTTGTGAAGCCCGGTCCCGCAATAATAACATATTCGAATTTGATGTTTTTTATTACCGAGAGCACTTCTCCGAAGAATTCCTGTCTGTAGCTTCCTAAGTCCTTCCCGTAACTTCTGCTTATCACTGCAATCTCTTCGACACCCCAATCTCTCAATGCTCCAATGTATGCCTCTCCTTCCTCCATCGTGACGATTAGAATGTCCGGTCTTTTTGATGACTCGATAGCGGATCTTATTCGCTCGAGCTGTTCATCCTTCCACTTTTCTTTTATAATGCTCAACTCCTTTCCCGGGGTTATGTTTATTGTGTGGTAGCCCGAATCTTCCACTCCCGCGACTATCGTTCCGGTGACTCGTAGCCTATTGGCGAACCTATGAAACTCCACTTTCTCAACCTTTATACCAAGTCTGACGGTCACCTTCTCCTTATCACTTCTAAGCTTATCCGAACTCTCGCTTATTCTTTTAGTGAGAGAGAAAACGATGTCATTCGGTTCGATTATGTACTTTAAATGCCACAGATCGTCCAGAGTTTCCGGAATTAGTTTGATCTCTCCTTCTCTGTTCCTCATTTTTTCCTCTACTATTCTCATCTCTCTCCACTCCTCTGACTTATGTACTGGAGAGGATGATAAACATTTTTGCAGGTTCCGTCATCGTAGCAGTTGTGGTAGGTCTTCATAGTGTCGCATGAGGGGGGATAGTACTCCGTTCCCTTCGCTCCTGCAATATGGTTCACCTGATACCTCGTCTTTTCCTCATCAAAGTCTGGAGCCATCTTATATAGGGATACGACCTCCTCCACATCCATTCCGAGGTTTAGCAAGAAGGATGTAAGGGCAAATCTTGCTGAGTGGGGGATGTTAACACCGCTCTGAAGGTCTGATAGAATCCTCCGCATGCAGGGGGGGAACTCGGATGTGTTTATCTTGCTCATGCTTATCTTCGGCATTTTTTTCCTTACTTTCTCCGACAAAGTCCTCAGGTCTTCGAGGTCTTTTTTTATTCTGACTATCTCCCTCAACTCCGGACTGTTGTTTAAATCGAAATCTTCGTATCTCTCAAGGAATCTATCTCTGAGGAACTCTACGATAACCCTCACGAATTCACCTTTCGATAGGTTCACTCTTCCCTTGCGAACGAGTCTGTTGATGAGTCGCCATTCTTTCGCCCTCATTTTTACCGATACTTTTAAAAAGGTGGTGACATGGACGGAAATATCTTTGCTGATGTTTACATCTATGTTCAAGTCATCTGCGATCATCTTCAGTACCTCCAAGCTCTCGGACTCAAGGGTTTGGCGGAAGCTCTCAGCAAAGTTTACTGCGAACCTCCTTCCAACCCATTCATCGAGGTTCGAGACCAGAATTTTTGAGTAGAGGTAGCCTATAGCAAGCATCTTGGCGTATGTTACTCTTTTATGGTAGTGTTCATAGGGGATATCTTTCTCACAATTTTTAAAGCACTCGGAACAGCTAAAGCACTCCTTACTCACAAAATCAGTTTTACATTCTCTATAGCACCTTATATCGCAGTCGGTACACAGGAAGGATTCGTAGTACTCCGGTTGGAAGTACTCCTGAAGGCTCCCCCTAACATCCAGTTTTCTGTTCCTCAGGATGGATTCGATTGATTGCTTTCCTATGTCCATTGCGGTCTCAACCACTCCATCCTTTTTCTTGAGGACATCTAATAGCTCACCATAAAAATACTCGAGGAAAACTCCGGAAATTCTCAGGAAGGGGTATTTTATTATGAGGGGTAAAACGGGCAAAAAAGGATTTTTTGAAATTGGCATGATTTCTTAAGTTATCTAATTGTTCCGTTATTCCGCCTCTATTCTTGGTGCAAGGATGTACTCTACCTTCACTTTTCCTCCAGCAACCTCGAAAATCATCCTTCCCGGATAATCGTTTCCGAGCCTTATTGTAAGCACATCACCCGGTGATGCAATTTTAACGAACTCCTTCAGGTACTCCAAGGAGAACATACTTCTTGCAGATTGTCCGTTGAACTCTGCAAGCTCTGCTTCGGTCAGGTTGAATGTTATCTTATCCACATCTCCTTCCGCCTCTATGAAAAATCCTTCGGATGTCGTTCTGAAAACAACATGGTCACTGATCTTGTCTGCAGCCATGACTGCTTTTCGAAACTCTCCTGCATCCATCACAATCTTGGCAGGAAGATCTATTTGTGGGATCCTTGGCTCCTTTCTTATTGCGGAAGGCTCGATTAGTGAGACTGAATACTTCACGCTTCCGAACTTTACCACGAGTGAGGTCTCNTCCTGTATTGTAAGTTCAACAATCTCATCGTTCTTCATTGATTTTGATATGTCAAAAATCCTGTTGACATCTATCCCTGCTGTGAACTCTCCATCAACTTTATACGCATCAAATGATGAAGATGGGACGTCGACAATAACCATTGCAACATTTGCTGGGTCTACCGCTCTTGAGTGGAGCCCCTCTTCCCCAAAGTGAAATCTCGCCTCACTAACAAGTGAAACCATAGCTTTTGAAACCGTCTTTAAAATCTCTCCTGTTAGTACCACTTCTACCATTTAGCATCACCGTATAGGAGAAAATCAAGAGGAAAATATTTATAATTTTCTTTGTTGATTCTGCGGGAATTCTGCAAGTTTATCCTGAGGGAGTTTAAACACCTCGCTCTCTTCGACATTCTTAAATCGAACACGATTTCGTATCGACTTCCACAATCTTTCCTCTTGGTGTTTCCTCCTCGAAAATTTGCCCTTCAAATCTGTAAATCTCGGCATCATCCATTAGCCAGCAGTCTGGAGGCATTCCCGCCTTCATGCATGTCTGGGAGAGAAACTCCTCTGAATCGAACCCGAACTCCACAGCAACTTGGGGTAAGAGAAGACCTGAGTAGAGTCCCTTTCTCACCATCAAGCCGTGCCGTCCCACCTCCACATGTTTGGGAAGTTCAATCCCTTTTGCGTTGATTTTCTCTGGTGGAGTGAGGATCGTAACCTCTACCGTTATCTCATCCATCTCCTCAATCTTAACGGGTAGAAATCTTGGATCTTCAACCGCAGATGCAATTGCGGAATCGATTATCGCGATATCAAGCCTCTTATGAGGATACGGAAACCCTATACAACCTCTCAGCTCTTTATTTTTCCTGAGAGTTACAAACACTCCTCTTTTTTCAGAAAAAACTCCGTTATATCTTGTATCTATAACCTTTCTCTCCTTCAGGTATGTCTCAATCGCATCCCTTGCGAGCCTCACAGCCTTTACACCATCATCAATTGAGAGAAGTTTTGCCATGAGCTATAAGATGCTGTTGGATAATATATGGATTTTCGTGGGGGGTTAGGTGGAGTCGATACTAATAGGATTTGATGTTGGGTGGGAGGAAGTATCATCTTACCTGTACCAAAGTCATCTGGTCCACTCCATCTCGAAACCCTTTTCTAATTGCTAATCGTCAATTCTTCATGAGCTACTTGGGTGTTGATATTGGTGGAACTAATGTTGACTTCGTTCTGTGCATGCAAAACTCAGGTGACGGTTATGAATTTGAGCACATAGCATCCTTCAAGACTCAAGATGTTATAGGTGATGTTTCCAACCTGATTGAATCCTTGGCTGAGGAGAATGATGTGGAGGGAGTGGGGGTTGGGGTAGCATGCTGGATCAAGGAAGGAGTGATGTACAGGGCACCGAATCTACCGAAAATTCCCGAGTTAAGAAGGGAGTGGGTCATCGAGAATGATGCAAACTGTTTTGCATTCTACTCGTCAAAAGTCTTTGGATACAGAGATCTGCTTGCACTAACAGTGGGGACTGGCATAGGAACGGGTGTGATAGTGAATGGAGAGATTTACAGGGGGAAAGGGCTTGCAGGAGAATTGGGGCATGCTTATGTTGGAGGGGACAGAATGTGTGTTTGCGGGAGAAGAGGGCATCTGGAAACGCACTTCAGCGGGTGGGTTATAAAGAAAGAGAGAGGAAGGGAGCTTGAGGAGGAGGAGATTTACAAGCTAAGTGGTTTTGATGTATTTTGCAGGACGATAGCTATTTCGGTCATGGTAATGGACTTTCCTGCTGTGGTGGTTGGAGGAAGGATTGGAAGCAAGCTCGATGAGAATGTGATAAAAAGCAGAACAGAAAAGTACCTAATGCAGGAATTCATACCGGAGTTTAAGGTGTTGAGAGATGAGTTTGCGGTTGCAAAAGGGTCGGCGTTGCTTGCAAAGCATATTGCTGATTTGAGGTGAAATTATGGTGGATGAGTTCGAGTTCGTTAGAGAGTCCGCAAGGAAGATAATAGACATGGAGGTTAGAGGAGCGGGAAGGATCGCTAAGTTCACCGCTGAGGTTTTGAAGAGGTTTGCTGAAAGTGTTGAAGATGATTTTGATGAGAAAATGAGAATTGCATCGAGAATACTTCTTGAGACGAGACCGACCGCGGTGAGTTTGTACAATGCTGTAAATTATGTAATGAACTACTCAGGAGAAACAACTCAGGAGAAGAAGGAAGATTTGATAAAGAGAGCGAACAAATTCGTTGAGTGGGTCGAAACCGCAAAAAAGGAGATAGGAAAAATAGGAGCCAAAAGAATCAGAGATGGATCCACAATCCTCACTCACTGCAACTCCTCTGCAGCCCTCTCAATAATAAAGGAGGCTGGAAGGGACAAGGACATCAGGGTTTTTGCGACCGAATCCAGACCGAGGTATCAGGGACATTTAACTGTGAGGGAGCTTGCGGAGGAGGGGTTGGATGTTACATTGATAGTGGATTCCGCGGTGAGGTACTTCATAAGGGAAGTGGATTATGTTGTTGTAGGTGCGGACGCGATAACAGTAAATGGGGCGCTGGTAAATAAAATAGGCACATCTCAAATAGCATTATGTGCGAATGAAGCGAGAATTCCTTTTATTGTCGCAGCAGAGACCTACAAATTCAGTCCGAAAACCCTCTCAGGGGAGGTGGTTGTAATCGAGGAAAGGTCTCCAACAGAGGTTGTGGGCGAGGACATGCTCAATCTTGGAATAAAGGTAAGAAATCCCGCATTCGATATAACTCCGAGAAGGTACATAGACTTAATTGTTACAGAGATCGGAGCGATCCCACCGGAGATGGCTTATGTTGTCATCAGGGACAGGCTTGAATATCACACTCCCTCTAAGGACGAGCTCTCCCTATCTCCCCATCACTACGAGTAGCGAATGGGTGCGGGGTTGAAGCACAGAATGGCTATGATAAATGTTGCTATTCCAACAACGAACCTCCTCCGGTCGATTGGAGTTCTGTCGTTTAGCGGTTTCGGATGCTGTTGCATCGAGAATATAAGAGCTATAATTCCCCAGAAAATAAGGATTGATTGTTCTCCACTGAGAAATGAGAATAACCAGCCACCGATTATCATCAAAGCGGGCATAATTTTTGAGACGATATCCGCTTTTTCACCGATCATAGCTCTCAGAACATGCCCTCCATCAAGCTGACCTACGGGTAGTAGATTGAAGAATGTTACGAGCATACCAACCCATCCCGCAAAGGCTATCGGATGCAAAAACTCGCTTTTAGGGCTTACAAGGAGAGAGATCGCATCGAAAAGAATAGGTGTTCCAAGCTCGATGTATGTTCCACCCTGAACGGGTTGGTAGGGCAGAGTTAATCCGATTGCGGTTATTAAAACTGAGGCAGCGATACCAACCAATGGGCCCGAAACACCCACATCAAAAAGAGCGTTTCTGTTTGGAATTGGTCCTTTGTGTTTTATAATTGCTCCGAGGGTTCCTACAATTGTTGGAAACGGGATGAAGTAAGGGAGAGAAGTCTTCATGCCCCATATTCTTGCAGCGAGATAGTGCCCCATCTCGTGGCTACCGAGTACAAATATTATTGCAAGGGAGAACTTTAAACCCTCGAGAATGTTGAAATCTGGAGTAAATCCCATTCCAACGAAGGTTGTACTTGCGATTGTTGCAATCAGGAGGATTAAATTTATCCAATTTCTGTTCTTCTCTTCTCTGAAAGTAGCTTCGATTATTATTTCTCCGTATCTGTATCCAATTTCGATGTTAAGGTGTGGAATAAACTCTATTAGCTTTTCTTTGAAAATCTCGACCTTCTCTCTGTCCGTGACATCAACATAGAATCTGATCCCCTTTTCGAGTTCCTGAAAATCGTAAACATTAAAGTGCTCGTAGACAACATCTCTAAATCTCTCGATTAAATCTTCTTTCAACTCCTTCAATCTATCACCTGTCTAATCTATCTAAGATTTCAATATGGCATTTTGCTCTATCCGCATGGATCCTCAACCTTTCTCCAGTTCTCAGCAAGGATAAATCCACCATGTCGACAAGAGGGATCTCACTGATTATTGCTCCTACTGCTATTATTGGCTCTGTTATCTCATTAATTATGGCTATTGGAGCGGTTTTTGATTTTTTCATTCTTAGAAGGACATATGTGCCAACAGTTGACCCCCTACCGGATGGAAACGCAAAAATCTTTCCTGATATGCTCTCGCCGTATATATCGGAATCCTCAGCGACAACCTTTCCCGTGTCTGGATCCACATCACCGAGAAATGAGAAATTTTTTCTGCTTATGATTACTTCTCCTTCAGCAACTCCACCGGATATTTTTCTGCATGGGATCCTTGATTCTCTATTCTTGTTGTATTGGCTACTACTCACATTGCGTTCCACAACTAAATTTTGTTTTTCGGGTTTAAATACTCCTCGGAATTGGATTGCTTAGGTCTGATTTAGTTTAACTCTACAGTAAATTTTTTAGATAAAAAAGTTTATAGGGTATGGACATTGAGGAGTTTGAAGAGGTACGGAGATGGCTTAACAATGTGAGGGTTGGAACTGTATCAGCTTACGAATCAAGACTCAGGCTGTTCTGTGAATAGTATAGAATGACCTTCGTCTATCCTTTTGATGAAGCTGAAGAAAATAGAGAAGTCAAGAAGGGAGAGGACAAGCCAGAAGCGAGATTGATAAGTTCTACAATTATCTGATTAACGAAAAGAAGACGGCAAGAAAAACAGCCCATCCTGATATTATGGTTAAGTTTAACCTTTGATTTAGGTATATAATATAAGGTCCTCACCAAACTAGCTCTCAGCCAACCTCTGCAACACCTTCTTCTCCTTAAATCCTAAAGCTATAACCATCCCAACCGGAAGGACATTCATGGCAGCGAACTTATAGACAGATTTCATCGTGTATCTATGCAACCTTCTCAAACTCATTGATTTAGCGAGTTTGAAGATGTCCTCTATAACAGATCTTTCAGACTTGAAACTCTCCCAGCTCTTAAGCGAATTCATCAGCTTGGC